>BNJS01003969.1_pt1 | contig 151260 bp, 173 predicted proteins | sample 8540461 | NCBI WGS metagenome assembly BNJS01 (sample SAMD00202454, study PRJDB9452) | human saliva metagenome | isolation source: human saliva | place: Japan | reverse complement strand
AATGCAGATTCCAACTTTCTTGTCTGCAAGGTCGCCGCTCATCGCTTCAACAGCTGCCTTGGTTCCTTCCATAGCCTTCTCGGTCTCTGATGCTGCAGCGGTTGTCTCAGCTGCCTTGGTTGTCTCAGTCTTTGCTGCACCTCCGCAAGCTGCTAATGTAGAAGCTGCCATAGCGGAAATAGTTAACATGCTTAAAATCTTTTTTTCATTTTTCCTCCTCATGAAAAACGAATTTTTAGAATTCTTAAGGGATTATAAACTGCTGTCTCTTAAAAAAATAGAGATTTCTTTTTGTAAATCTTGGAAATTCTTTTTCTAAAAATCTTTCCGGAGGATAAAAAAATTTCTATATCAGAGATCTTATTTTCGTGCTATTCGTGCTATTCTTCCTATCTCTATACGCTCTACATATCTGCTGCGAATTTAACTTCATCCCTCCTATTCTTCAGAGTTGACCCCGGCTATAATTTTTCTTCTTCCATTCCTTTTCTGTCTCTCTTCTCCAGATTCTTCGTTTCTGAAACGATATAAATCGGCCTGTCCTTTATTTCCTCAAAAAAGCAGGGAAATATACTCCCCTGATGATTCCCACCACAAAAAAAGAGAACGGCGAACATAAAGCAAAGAAGAACCACGATGGTCGCATAACCGGATGGAGCGCCTTTTCTGGTAAAGAGGGTGTACAAAAGCAGAAGAACCCCCAAGAACATACTGCAGGCGGAGGCAAAAATCCCAAGTCTTAGCGGAAGATTCGAAAAGGAGAGTAAAGTATTCTTTGAAAAAACCAAAAGCTTTCGTATGGAATAATGACTCTTCCCCCCCTGTCTTACTCCCGCTTCATATTCTATGGTTGTTTTACGAAAGCCCACGGACTGTACATATCCTCTTAGGTAGCGAACCTTCTCTCGATAATACTTCTTCAGTACCTCCTGTACTTCTGAAGAAATCCCGAAAAAATCGGAGGCATTTGCCTCAAAGTGCAGGGGAGACAAATGATTTAAAATCCAATAAAATGCCGCTGAACTGATGTTTTTGATAAGCCCCGCAGAGCTGTTTTTTGTCCGCACCATGGAGACGACCTGAAAGCCCTCCCGGTACTTTTTCAGCATGTCCGGAATCAATTCCGGAGAATGTTGCAGATCCGCATCCATAAAAATCAGAAAGTCTCCTCCGGCATAGTCCAAACCTGCCGTCATGGCAGCTTCGTGTCCAAAATTTCTGGAAAAATGAATTACACGAACCCAATCCGGATGCTCTGCCGCAATTTGGTCCAGTATAAGAGGACTTTTATCTACCGAACCGTCATCCACAAAAAGAAGCTCCAAATTATATTCTCCGCCGATTCTTTCATAAACCGAAGAGCAAGCCTCGAAAAATTTCTCCAGGCTTGCTTCCTCATTGTATACCGAAACGATAAGACTACATTTTTTCAATTCTTTTTCTCCATGTTCCGTTATATTTACTAAATCATTTCTTCATGACTTGGTACTCTTTTTTCTTCTTTGGGCAGAATTTCATACTTTCCGTAAAGCATACGGAGAATCGCATCATAGCCTTTGGGGATTGGTAGCTTGTATCCCTGAAAGTCCGCCTCAATTAGAGGCTCTTCCCACTCACTTTTAGAAGTGCAATACTGAAAATCCGGCTGATAATTGGAAAAATAATAACTACAGGGATTTCCGGGTGAATGATCCGCCTTCGCCCATTTCTCCTGTAAGGAAAAAAGAAAGGGCATAGGGATAAGGTAGCCAATCTTCGACAGAATGGAAACAAAAAGTCGCGAAACACCCTTATATTTTTTTAAATGGACAACACGTCTATGCCCCATAGAAAGTCCGAAGATCATCTGCTGTCGAAAACGATAAAATCGGGCAAATATAGGGCTCTTCGGCAGGGTATCCGCAATAAAGCAGTCCACCCAAAGATGATTCAATTTTCCTTCGTAAAAAGCATCTCCTTCCGTTTCCGCCTCTCTTCGTTTTGTACTGCAATCCACTACTCTTGGGACAAAGTCGTAAAAGGCTTTTCCGTTACGATATTCGTTTGGTAAAACCAGTCTATAAGGTTCCGGCAATTCTTCTTTCGCCACTTTCGCAAATTTCTCCCACTCCGCACGAAGAAAACAGAGATCCACATCATCATCCCATGGAATAAATCCCTTATGGCGCACTGCCCCGAGGAGCGTTCCCGAATCCAGACGATAACGGATATTGTGCTTTTTACATACTGCATCGATTGCCAAAAGAATCTGCAGTCCCTTTTCCTGTTTTTCTTGAAGATTCATTGCTCACCCTTGTATTCTTGAAGACGCATCACTCACTTTTGTACTCTTGAGGATTCATCGCTCACTTTTGTGTTCTTGAAGATGCATCACTCACTCTTCTATCGTATTAAAGAAGGCCTCGATTTGTTTAATGGAAAAAGCTCGCATATCCTCACCATTTGCCCATGCCCTATACCAGGAGACCGTCTCTTTCACTGCTTCTTTCACCGTGTATCGAGGCTCCCACTGAAAGGTTCTTCTTACTTTATTGGTATTGAGTTGCAAATAACCCGCTTCATGCGGAGCATCTTTCTCGGCCATGTTTTTCCAACGGGCTCTTCCGCCCCAAAATTCTACGAAGAGCTTTGCAAGCTCCCCTGTCGTAATGGCATCCTCCCGATCCGGTCCCACATTGTAGTAGCCGGCAAAATCCTTTCCTTTCTCTAAAGAAAAATCCTCAGGACAAAGACCTTTCACAAAGCCCGCCTGTCTTGCCGCAATTTCCAAGTACACTGCCAAGGGCTCCAGAACATGCTCATAAGGGCGAACAGAATAAGGATTTCTTATCCCAATCGGCTTTGCATCCATACTCGCCCTTACGCAATCCGGGATAATCCGGTCCTTTGCAAAATCTCCGCCACCAATCACATTTCCTGCTCTCGCAGTGGAAATACGCGGCAATATTGCTCCCTTCTTCCGCTTTCCGTCAGGCTCGGTAAAGAAAGATTTCTTATAGCTGTGTGTCAGAATCTCGGAGCAAGACTTGGAATTGGAGTACGGATCAAAGCCGTCCAGCTTTTCCTCCTCCGTAAAAGCATGGTTCTCCATATCATGGTTCTCATAGACCTTATCTGTCGTTACATTTAAAACGGATTGAACGGAAGGCGTAAAGCGCACGGCTTCCAAAAGATTTACCGTCCCCATGACATTGGTCTCATAGGTTTCTCTAGGATAAAGATAGGATTCCCGAACCAAAGGTTGCGCTGCAAGGTGAAAGACTATTTCCGGCTTGGCCCACTGTAAAATAGAACGAAGTTGCTCATAATTTCGTACATCTCCCGTAAAGGACTGAATCCTTTCTTCCTCTTCCGCCAAGGACTTATCTTTTTTACTGTCGTTTCCCTTTTTACGTTTGGAATCTTCCTCCGCAGAAGAAAAAGTCGTCAAGTTCGGATAGAGTATGGAAAAAAGTTCTCCTTCCTCCGCATCCAATGCATAGCCGTAAACCTTTGCTCCCAGAAGTTCTAAAAGAAGGCACAGCCAAGATCCTTTAAAGCCGGTATGTCCGGTAACAAAAACCCTCTTTCCGGCATAAAATTCCTTTAAGTCCTGAAAATTCATCCTTACCACCTCTTCCATGGTGCCTTTCCGCTAGCCCAAAGCTCCTCCAGAAGCTTCTTCTCTCTTTGTGTATCCATACACTGCCAAAAGCCCTCATGATAATAGCCCGAAAGCTTCCCTTCCGTAGCCAGCTTCTGCATAGGACTCTGCTCCAAAATCGTCTCATCTCCATCAAGATAGGAGAAAATCTCCGGCTCAAAAACCATGAAACCGCCATTGATAACGGCTCCGTCTTTTTCTTCCTTCTCCCGGAAAGAATGGATATTCCCCTCCGTGTCTACATCCAAAACACCCTTTTGTTGCGTAAGATTGACCATAGTAATCGTAGCAGGCTTTCCTTTTTTTCTTATGAAAATCAAGAAGAGCGTTCAAATCCACATCGGAAACGCCGTCTCCATAGGTCAACATGAAAGGCTCATCCTTCAAGTACTTTTCCACTCGCTTGATTCGTCCTCCGGTCATGGTGTGAAGTCCCGTATCCACCACCGTAACCTTCCAGTTCTCCGCCTCACTGTTATGCACCTCCATGGTATTTTTCTTCATGTCAAAGGTGATATCGGCGTTATGCAGGAAGTAATTTGCAAAATACTCTTTAATCACATACTGCTTATACCCTGCCAAAATAATAAATTCATTAAAGCCATACGAAGAATAGTACTTCATAATATGCCATAAAATCGGCATCTCTCCTACTTCGATCATAGGCTTCGGCTTAAGATGCGACTCTTCGGAAATCCTGGTTCCCAGTCCCCCCCGCTAAAATCAACACTTTCATGATTTTTCTCCTCTATCCTTGCAGTCAATTCCGTTTTTTTCTTTTACCTTGCTCTCTTTTTTGTTTTTACTTTTAGTTCTTCTCTTGTTTCCAGTCTCGGTTTTTTTGTCTCTTGTTTTTAGTCTGCTTCTTTTCCTTGAACCTTATCAGTATAACACAAAACCACGCCCAGCAATACGCCCGCAATCGACGGAAAAATCCAGGTGAGCCCTATGGAAAATAAGGGAATATGCTTTAGTGCGGAAAGAAGATTCTTACTAAAGGGTAAGCCCTGCAATGCGCCTCCATCCAAAAGGATTTTCAAGGCATCCAAAAGAGCGAAAGGAATCGTCAAATATATACAAGCTTGAAATACTTTTCTCTGATAGCCGAAAAAACGTCCAAAAAGGCAAAGGAGAATCAGTACCATACTAATCGGGTATATAAAGAAAAGAGCCGGAATACTATAGGAAATGATTTTACTTAAGCCCACATTGGAAATGGCAAAGGAACAGAAAGTAAAGATACAGACATAAGCCTTATACGGCAGACTCTTCGGAAACATTTCCACAAAGGCCATAGAGGCGGAAGTAATGAGTCCCACAGCCGTTTTTAAACAGGAAAAGAAGATGATGATTCCAATCAAAATGCCGCCAAAGCTATGAAAGTAATAGGTGGAAATCGAGTGTAGAACATCCCCTCCATTTTTCTGAACGGAAAAGGCAATACGACTCTGCGCACCGGCATAGGTCAAGGCAAAGTAAATGAGGATCATCATGAATGCCGCAATGGATCCCGATAAAATGGTCATAAGAGATACGCTTCCATTCTCCGTACTTTCCTCCTTATCGCCTTGATTCTCCATTAAATTTCGAATCGTCTGAATCAAAATATTTCCAAAAGCAAGCGCCCCAAGAACGTCCATCGTATTATAGCCTTCAAAGACACCCTTTAAGAAACTCCCCTTATCATATCCGCCGGTTGCGGGAAGTGTTTTTAAGCTTCCTATCGGAAAGATGAGTGCCGTAAGCAATAAAACGCCTAAGAAAATAAGAAAAATCGGATTCAAAACTTTTCCCACATAAGTCAAGAGTTTTCCAGGCTTTAAGGATAAAACTAAGGCAATGGAAAAAAAGAGTAGACTAAAGCAAAATAGTCCAAGCGTAATCTTATCTTCCGAAAGAAAGGGAACGATCCCCACCTGGAAAGGAACCGTAGCCGTTCTGGGAATGGCAAAAAGAGGACCGATACAGAGGTATAAGCTTGTTGTAAAAAATACGGCAAAGCCCTCACCTACAAACTTTGCCATATCAGTCAAACTCGAAGTTTCACTGACTGACATCGCTACAACGGATAGAAGAGGGAGGCCTACTCCGGTGATACAAATCCCCAAGCGGCGCTAACCATCTCTATACCCGCTTTTTGTCCCATGGATACGGGAAATATCAGATTTCCCGCGCCAAAAAGCATCCCGAAGAACATGGATGCCACAACGATAATTTCTCTCAAACTTATTTTCTTTTCCATTTTACTGTCCTTAATCTGTTTTTTTCAGGAAATCTAAAATCCATTTATCGCACTGCAGGAAATCACGTCCATATAGGCATCTTACAGTGCAATATAAAAATAGAAACCACAAATTTACATAATTCTTTAAGAGTATATCATGGAAAAAAACATTTGCCTATTTGCAAAAAATGAAGGATGGAATCGGGAAAAGAAAGAAGGGAAAACTCCCTGACTATACAGAGAGTATTCCCTTTTCAAATTCATACACTATTCATTCTTTTTTACGAAGCTGTAAGAATAAACAAACTGATCCGGAGTATAGTTATCCAGCTTCTGCCCGTCGATTTCCGCATACGGATATCCGAAATCATTTAGAGCTTCTCCTGCTTGTGCAGGATTTAACTTCAGGTCCCTTCCGTCCGAAAGAATGATTCTTTCGGCATCCAGATTTCCCCAGTAATATTCCTGTTTTTCTTTTGTTTCTTCCTGTTCCTTGGTCCAGTTATTCTTCAGAACAGCCTTTAATACATCTGCAGGATCGGCAGAAACCCAGCCCGTCCCCTTTAAGTAAAACTCAGCCCAGCAATGCTGGTTCTTCGTGATATCCTCGGCATTGATACGAATGCCGAAATGCTCTCTTGCAGGGATTCCGGACGCACGACAAAGAGCCACAAACATAGAGTTGATATCCGTACACTTTCCGGACATGGTAGTATCTAAAAGCGCACAGACATCTCCTTCTCCACAGCCCTTCACATCTTCGTTACGGTTCATATTGGCAATGACCCAGTCATAGATTGCTCTAGCCTTCTCCAAGTCCGTCGTTTTTCCCTCTGTAACTTCCATAGCCTTTGCCTTGACTTGATCGTTTAAAGGAAGATTTTTGGAGGGTTCAAGATATTTTTTTACCTCCTCAGGCAAAGCTTCCGTATCCTCTTCCTTTAATTCCGGACAAAGCACCTCTTCTCTCTTTACATCAAAATGGATGCTAACGACTCTGTCTGCAGGCTCCGCATTCTCATCCCACTCTACATAGAGCATCTGATTTCCCCAATCATCTCCACTGATTACCGAGGAGGTATTGCCTGCATCATACTCAATACCGTCAACCGTTTGGTACTCACTGTCATGCGGAAGCGGAACCCAGAGGCGAATCTTCTTCCCTTTTTCATACTTCGTCATATCTATCGTATTGCTGACCGTGCCTTCAATCACCTGTTTTTCAGGCTTCTCCGCTTCCTCTGTTCCTTTTTCCGTGGAAGCTTCCGTAGTCCCCTCCCTTACCGCGCTCGTCGTACCTTGTTCTTCCGTACCGACCTTTTCGCCCTGCTTCCCGCAAGCAGAAAAGATACCAAGCATAAGTCCAAACAACAATACGCTTCTTCGAATTTTTTTCATCTTTCCCTCCTTCAAGCTACTCTTTATGAGTATATTTCAACTTTAGCATTATATCTCTAAAAACACAAAATTTCTTTTCCTCTATCCGCTATATGATTTATTTTTTTATTTTTTTACCGATGATTAAATTAAGATAAGCTTTCACGGGTCCATGTATTCGTGGGGAGTGGGATTGGAGAGTTCGTTTTCAAGGAGGAATAAGGGACAATGAAAGAACGAAGAAACGGGAAAAGGCATTTCTTTTTTTAAGAAGGATGAAGTTAGGCACCAGGATGTCTATTTTTCTGGGCATCTTTTCCTTTTGTATTTTGGCAGGACTTTTATATTTTTTGATTCATTCTTTTGAGATTGCCATCGATAAAAGAATTGATGACAATATGAATGATAAAGCGGCTGCGGCCAGTTCCGATTTCGAATCCGTGATGACAAAGGCGGAAGGGATATCCGATAATATTTCGCAGGGCTTACAACTCATTTATTCCCACTCAAAAGGAGAAAAAATCGGAGACAGACCGGAAAATCTCTGGCAGATTATAAACGGAGATTATGATACACCAAAGTCCACAGAATCCATGGAGCCCGTTGTCTTTAAAAGTCAGATTGTGAATCGGGATGTTACCTATTCGCAGTATATCGGAGAGAGCTATATTTTGAATTCTCTCTACGCTACATTACAGGGAAATGATCAGCTTATCGGTGCGGGAATTCTTTTTGAACCGAATGCCTTTCTTCCGGGTGTAAAGGACTATTCTCCGTATATCTCCCAGACCAGCAAAAAAGACATGACCGTTTCCAATTTCCAGTACGATGATATATGTGACGAAGATTACTATGCAAAAGTTAAGGAAACGAAGGAAAAATATATCACTGACCTCTATGTCGAAGAAGAAGACGGAGAAACGCACAGTGAGATCACCTTTAGTAATCCGATTATTTTAGACGGAGAGTTTAAGGGCACCATTATCACAGATGTGGACGCTTCCGTCATAGACAGTATTCAAAAAGTAGATGACAGCTTCCCCAGTATGTTTACAAATGTACTGGATAGCCACGGTGTGATTCACAGTGAAAATCCGGACTATGACGGAAAGCTCTTAAAGGACATTTTACCCGAAAAGGCGCTGAGTCAACTGCAGGAAGGCTTTGACAGCAAGGAGGCCTTTAGCAGGAAGATTACGAATGAACTCGGGGTCGACCGCAGGGAGTTCTTCAGCCCCATCAATCTCCACGGAAATCTCTGGTGGGTTCGCCTTTCCATAACAGAAACCGACTATGATAAAGAAGTGGACAGACTGGTATTTTTAGGCACCTTCTTTGGTGTTTTATCTGTAATCCTCATGGCACTTGTCATGGTTGTAATTATAAGAAAGAGCCTAAAACCCTTAAAAGTTGTGGCAGAGGCCGGAAAGAAGATGGCGGACGGAGATTTCGACATCCATATCGACTATCACAATCTAGATGAAATCGGGGATTTGATGCAATCCATGAATAGTGTTATCGGACGCATCCGTGCCATCATCTCCGACTTATCAGAGAAATTAACGGAACTGTCCCACGGAAACTTCGCCATGAATCTGGAAGATGAGCACGGATATTATCAGGGCGCATATAAGCCGCTCCTTAGTACTATTGTGGAAATCACAACAGATTTATCCAAAACCGTTGCAGAAATTTCCACTTCGGCAGAAGAAGTAAACAGTGGAGCGGAGCAGGTCAGCAGTGCTTCTCAGACCTTGTCTCAAGGTGCTTCCGAACAGGCTTCTTCTATTGAAGAATTGAGTGCCACCATGAATGACATCTCCAATACCATCAAGGAGACTGCCGTTATGGCAGAGAAGGCTTCTTCTATGAGTAAGGATGCCGGAGATGCGGTCACTGAAAGTAATGACAAGATGAACGAGCTCTCTCGTGCTATGCAGGATATCACGGAGAAATCCAACGAGATTAGTAAAATCATTAAGACCATTGATGATATTGCTTTCCAGACCAATATTCTTTCTCTAAATGCAGCAATTGAAGCGGCAAGGGCAGGAGTAGCCGGCAAGGGCTTTGCCGTTGTTGCGGATGAGGTCGGAAATTTAGCGCAGAAATCGGCCAAGGCGGCACAAAATACAGCCGGTCTCATCGAAGAAACCATTGAAGCCGTTGATAAGGGAGCAAAGATTACTGCGGAAACGGCAGAGTCTCTTTCCGTGGTATCGCAGAAAACTGAAAAAATTAATAGAATTATTTCTTCCATTTCTTCCACCTCGGAAGAGGAGGCAGAGGGCATTAAGCAGTTAAGTAACGGGTTGGAGCAGATATCCACAGTAGTGCAGAACAATACTTCCACTGCAGAGGAATCAGCGGCTGCATCCGAAGAACTATCCGGTCAGTCGGAACTTCTGAATCGTCTTTTGGATAAATTTCAACTCAAATCGGAACCTTATGACAGAACGAAAGGAAAGTAAAACGAGATATTGAATGCTTTGCGAGCGATACGCATTAAGAATAAAAGAAGGGGCTGTAAAAAATCAAAATAATAAAGGAATTCTTTGCAATATAGGTCTGAATGCGGGGGTAGTCTGAGCCCGTCGGTACTTGCGAAAAACAGGAGAAACGCAGTTTTTCGCTTAGTATCCGTTACGTAAGGACAAACTTTTCATCAGAAAAGTTGTCCTGTAACAGACCAACTTCCGAAGGAAGTTGCTTTGCAAAGCAAAGTGAGCAGTAGTCAACAAGACTACTGCTCAGTCAGGCGAAGCTAGCGAGAGCGTGCCCCAAGTTTAGACCTATATTGCTTAGAAAATTATTTTGATTTTTTACAGCCCCTTTCGTCTTCGACTTCTTATGCGTGTTCCTTCAAGGCAAATATCGTATTCACATTTACTTCTCTTCCTTTAAAGTAAATCTCGTCATCAGGTTATTCAGGATTGCAGCCTGTCCGGATAGTTCTTCGGATGCTGCGGCACTTTCTTCAGCGGTAGCAGAGTTGTTCTGTACTACAGAGGAAATCTGGTTCATTCCGATGTTAATCTGGCTGATATTCTCCGCTTCGGACTCCGATGCAAAATTGATATCCTTGATAATCTGACTGATTGTCTTTGTTCTTTCGGATACATTTTTCAGGGAGTCAGCGGTTTCTTCGGAAATCTTTGCTCCTTTTGCAACGGCATCGATGGTCTCTTCAATCAATACTCCCGTGTTTTGTGCTGCTTTAGCGGATTTCTGTGCAAGGTTTCCGACCTCATCGGCTACAACGGCAAAGCCTTTTCCGGCGGATCCGGCTCTTGCGGCTTCAATTGCGGCATTTAGAGAAAGAATATTGGTCTGGAAAGCAATATCATCAATGGTCTTAATAATGTTACTGATTTCCTGTGATTTTTCGGTTATGTCGCGCATAGCTTTTGACATTTCATTCATCTTTTCATTACTGTTCTCCACCGCATTTCCGGTTTCTCCTGAAAGAGTTGATGCATGCTGGGCCATTTCCGCAGTTTCTTCAATCTTAACCGAGATAGCATTCATTGTTGTACTCAGGTTTTCAATAGAGGAAGCCTGTTTGTTTGCTCCGTCAGATAGAGAACGAGCGGAATCGCTAACTTGTTCCGCAGACGCGTTGACCTGCTGTGAACTGCTATGAATTTCTCTCATAGTCACATTTAGATCATCCAAGATATCATATAAGCCACTAAGGAGAGGTGCGTATTCTCCCTTATATAAATCAGTATTCCAAAATTCAAAAGAGAAGTTGCCTTTTGCAATTTCTCCCAGCTTTCCAAGTAAATCTTTAATGATGCTCCGGGTTCTCTCTACCACTCTTGCCATACTTTCTGCAATCTGACCGATTTCATCCTGATAGGAATAGTGTATTTCATGAGAAAAAAATCTCCTTCCGCAACATAGTCCCCTACCTTTGCAATGCGCTTTAACGGCTTTAAAGAACTGCGAATATAGAAGAAACTGAATCCAACTAAGAGAAGAATTCCTAAAAGGGAAATAGGAACAGCCAGCATAATCATTTTGGTAATGGCATGAGTAAATTCCTTCTGTGAAACTTCAACCGAGACCCACCAGCTTACTCCTTCCATTTCTATCGGAATCGCATGGAACTGTACCAAATCTCCCTCGTTATTTTTAATGTAGGTGTTAAAACCTGTATTCTTGTCCATGAAGGATTGCAGGGCAGAGGCACTCTTTTCCGGAAGTATTTCACTTAACAGCTTCCCTTGCCTGTCCTTATTCATACTGTACATAAAGCGTCCATTGGAATCAATGACACTACTGAACAGAGTGGAAAAACGCGAATCCTTCTGTTCAATGATTTCAAACACAGAAAGACTGATGTCGATAATGACTACCCCTTTAAACTCTTCTTTATAAAAAATGGGAAGCACAACCGATACTACATAGCCTCCCTCTTCGCTATCATCCACATAGGCATTGGTCAGATTTAAATCTCTAGTTTCTTTCGCCTTCAGATAATACTCCTTATTGGCGTACATGGAATAGGGATAGACCATGATGGTTCTATTCTTTGCATCCGTCTTACTCATATAGGGAGCATAGTTTTCTATTCCTCTATAAAAAGCTTCCGGCTCCAAAAATACACCAATTCCTACATAGGATTCATTCGTAGTCATGGAAGAATAAATGGAATCCAGTAAGGTTGTTTCCGCATTGTAACGGCTGGCGGGAATAACCGCGTCCACTACTCGGGAGCGGAACATGGTTCCCGCCATATTTTGGGGTTCTATGATATTGTGATTCTCATCCTGAATCGTCCAAGGATTCGCCGGAACACCTCCCGCCATATCCTTATGGTCATAAATTGAGACTATCCCTTCCCGAATGGTATTCGCCGTAATTTCAGCCTGTGTAACCAGATTGTCTAAATCTGCGATACCCAAACGGATTTTATCATTCATATTTCCTTGCAGTGCACTGTTAACCGCCACTTTTCCCATGGAAATAATAGCAAAGCTCAAGCCTACCAATACTAGGACACTGAGAAGTCCTATTGCTACGGACATTCTGGAACTAAGCTTCATTTTCTTCCAAAAGGAGGTCCTTGTGACGCCGCTATCCTTCTTCATTTCGTATCGTCCTCCCCAAAATGCAAATCACGTTCTTATTCATTTTCAAAAAATTTACTTCAGATTTGAATATACTTTGACATATTTTTATCGACGATAATTCACTTCAATATAAGAAAGCCGGCGCCTTTAGACGCCGGCCCGGTATTAGAGGCTTTCAGCCCCGAGCAAACCACCCGATTGACGGGTGCTTATGATTGTATTTCCAAGTATCTCTCCAATGGGGGCATGGATGATTAAATCAGCCCCTACCGTTTTACCTGTCTCCGCTTTGTTAATAAGCACTAGATGCTTTCCCCGAAAGTAATCAATAAAACCTGCTGCAGGATAAACTACAAGAGAGGTACCGCCGATAATCAGCGTATCCGCATGCGCAATAGCCGTAATGGCATCCTGAATCATCGTACCGTCTAAGCTTTCTTCATAGAGGACTACATCCGGCTTGATTACACCACCGCAGGAGCATTTTGGAACGCCTTCCGCTTCTTGCATAAACTCTGCAGAGTAAAACTTCCCACAATGCAGGCAGTAGTTTCGATGTATGCTTCCATGAAGCTCATAGACAACCTTACTCCCTGCCTTTTGATGCAAACCGTCAATGTTTTGCGTGACTACCGCCTTTAGCTTTCCCGCTTCTTCCAGCTCGGCAAGCTTCTTATGTGCCGGGTTAGCGGGTGCATCGAGATATAGCATCTTCTCTTTGTAAAACTGATAAAAAATCTCCGGATATTGTAGAAAAAAGCTATGACTGAGAATTCTCTCCGGAGGGTAACTGTATTTTTCATGATAGAGGCCATCCTCACTCCGAAAGTCAGGAATCCCGCTCTCCGTGGAAACACCCGCTCCTCCAAAAAATACGATTTTTTCACTTTCGTCAATGATTTTCTGTAAAGCGGTAATCTCTTTTTCGTACATGATGTTTAACTCCTTTTAGCTAGCTTTAGCTTTAATTCATAACGAGTATCGCTCGCAAAGCGTGCGGTATCTCGTTGGATTTCCCTTTGAAAGCGGACCTGTTTATTGCAGCATCTATTTTTATACCTAAACAGAAGGCAAATCAGCTTGTGCTCACTCCTGCTTCCTCACATAAACATACTCCTTCTCGGAAGATAGCTCCTCGGAAAAATGGTATCCCATGACGGAGAACTGCTTGATTCCCTCCGGCTCCTCAATCCGGTTTTCCGCCATAAAACGGACCATTTCTCCGCGAGCCATCTTACAGTACACTCCCTTTTGTACCGGCTTCCCCTGCACTTCTTCATAAAAATTGCAGGTAATGTAGCGGTCCTCAGGACACAAATATTTCTCAATACATTTCGAATATTCCTTTGAGGCGAGATTCACAATGATTCCGCTACTGTCCCTTAGCTCCCTGTACAGTCTGTCTCCCCAGTAGTCATAGAGATTTCGTGCCGTCCAGACCGAGCTTCGCCTGCATCTCCAGGCGGTAAGCTGTTACCCCGTCCATTGGCTTTAGAATCCCGTAGAAGCCGGAAAGAATCCGAAGGTGTTCCTGCACATAGCAGAGCATCTCCGTCTCGAAGACGGTCGGAGCCATGTATTGATAGGCAATTCCGTCATAGGAAAGAATCGCCGGTGCGAGTTTTTCTCTTAAATCCATCGACGAAAGGCGCTCTATATTTTGCTCGGCAATCTTGTCATTGCAGGCCCAAAGCGCCTTTAGTTCCGAAAAGGATTTTTCTTTCAGACTCGCCTTGATTTTCTCGGCATCGGAAAGAAAAACGGGCAAATCCCGGTAAGCCGGCCCATTTTCATCATATCGCATCTTTTTTGCAGGAGAAAGAATGATTCGCATATCAGCTCCGTTCTCCAAAATCCGGTGTCTTTGTTCCTACTTCTAACATGATTTTCCTCCTATCTTCTCTTCCTTACCATTGCAAGCCAGATATTATTTCAATAGTAATTTCTTTTAGAAAATATTCTACACCACTTTTCGCAGTCTTACCTGATTTTACTATAGATTTTTTCTTAAATGAATTGAGACAGATTACCTAAGGATTAGCTCCTTTATCCTCTCCGGATACACAAAAGCTTCCCGCTCCCCCCTAATAGCCTGCGGTTATTTCCCTTGTGTGAAACAAGGTTGCGATAGGAACGACACGAAATAGAATATTCTAATCACCCTTCTTGACAAATATGATTAGAATGATTAGAATGATTAGTAATAGCAGAGAAATTAGAAACTAGAGCGAGCAGAAAGAGCAAAGTAAATTAAATAGAATGAATTGAAATATAAATTAGAGTATCGAGAGAAAGCGGTAGGTGATGAAATGAAGTTTCAAGAATCAGAAACTGTCGAACTAAAATCAATCGTACAAGATGATATCAAAAAAAGAAATTATTGCTTTTTGCCAACTATAACGGGGGACTATCTATGTTGGTATAACAGATCAAGGAGAAATCATTGGCGTAGAAAAATGCAGATGACTCCGCGTTACAAATCTCCAACATGGTTAGAGACAGTGTTAAACCGGATGTCACCATGTTCATCCACTATGAGACAGTGGAACTGGAGGGAAAATCCGTTATCGCAGTCCATGTCCAAAGAGGGACCAACCGTCCATACTATCTAGCAAAAAAAGGACTACGGCCTGAAGGAGTCTATGTAAGGCAGGGATATTCTTCCGTTCCTGCAAGCGATACTGCCATCCGGCAAATGATTAAGGAAACAGATGGTGACAGTTTCGAAGAGATGCGTTCCCTAAATCAAGCCTTAAGCTTTGATGGCCTAAAGCAGGAGTTTAAAACGCGCAAGATTTCTTTTTGCAGAGGCGCAAATGCAAACACTCCACATGCAGTCCGCCGACAAGCTTTTATACAAATCTTGCCCTATTACTTTCCGATCAATGTCCCTACTCTATTAAAGTTGCCGTTTTTGAGAGCGGTACGGAAACTGTCTTTAAAGATCGTAGAGAGTTTTCCGGTTCCCTTATGCAACAGCTTCATGATGTATACGACTATATCGACCTTCATAACCAAGTACATGCAAGCTTTGATAAATTACTGCGGATTGATAATCGGGACTATCCGGAAGTGGCCGTCCGGGAGGCACTGCTCAATTCCTTGATACACCGAGACTACGCCTTCCATGCCGCTACCCTTATCAGTATTTATCCGGATCATATGGAGTTTGTCACTCTTGGCGGTCTACCCACAGGATTGGAGCTTGCGGATATCAAATTAGGGATTTCCGTTTGCCGAAATCCCCATCTTGCCAATATTTTCTATCGTTTGCAATTAATAGAAGCCTATGGAACCGGCATAAAAAAAATTATGGACAGCTACTTTGGAAAAGGAAAACAACCCTCCATTATCTGTAGCAATAATGCCTTTAAAATCGTCCTTCCCAATACCAATGCCGGACAACTCGTAAAAGAGGATAGTGTCATCTATTCTGTAGCTCCTTATTCTGTCGCATCCTCTTCTACCCTGCCCTCCGCTGAGGAGCAAATCCTGCAAGTCTTTTCCAGACAAAAAGAGATCACCAGAAAGGAAGTGCAAGAGCTATTGGAAGTCAGCCAGTCTACTGCAGGCCGCATTCTAAAAACCATGGTAGATCGGGGGCAGATTATAAAGCTGGGGGGTAGCCTTACCACTCGCTATAGAGCAGTGCAGTAATGTAATATTTTGCGATACATTCAGTAATTTTACTAATAAGTTTGAAAGGAGGAAGAAGCAATGGGAGACACCAGTATTATTGCCAGAAGACTTATAAATGGACATGTGCAATATGGGATGGAGCGGAAACAATCCTGGGGGAAATCAGCGAAGACGGACTGCCCTCAAGCTACAAACTATTTGAAAGATATCCCTATGTCTACAAGTATTTTGATGATTGGATTCTTATTAAGACAAATGCCGATAATACGGAAATTTCAGAAATCATAGTTAAAAAACGTAGCAAAAAACATGTGGAAACTTGCAACTGGTAAACATTAGGGATTTCCTTTGAAAGGCAAACAAAAAGAGCTGCAAAAAAATCAAAAATAATTATTTTTGATTTTTTTACACCCCTTTGCTTACTATCCCAATTCTCCCAGCATCTGCTCCGGGTTATCCGCCGCCTTTACCTTGTCAAAAGCTTTGGCAATCTTTCCCTCTTCATCAATCAAATATGTGGTACGAACCACACCCATATAGGTCTTACCGTAGTTCTTTTTCTCCTGCCATACATCATAGGCCTGAATTGCCACAAGCTCCGGATCGGAAAGAATCGTAAAGGGCAGTCCGTATTTCTCTTCAAACTTCTTATGCGATGCCACGCTGTCCTTACTGATTCCGAGAACCACAGCCCCCTTGTCCGTAAACTTAGGATATCGCTCGGCAAAGCCGCAGGCCTGCTTCGTACATCCCGGAGTATTGTCCTTTGGATAAAAATATAAAATGACCTTCTTTCCTCTGTACTCAGACAGAGAGTGCATGTTCCCGTTTTGATCCGGCAATGTAAAATCCGGTGCCTTTGTTCCTACTTCTAACATAGTAATCCTCCTTTACAGTTCTAATTTTATACCCTTATTTCGTAGGTTTTCTATACACTCGAGCAAATATTCCGCATTATGCTCTTTGTAAATTGGGCGTTCTATCCTTTTTTCTTCGAGATTATCATAATTTTCCGCTGTCTTTCCTCTATAATTCTTGTCTCTCCACTCTATAGACACCCTATACCCTCTTTTTTCTATTTCATCCATAACTAAGGAATGATACATAAATAAGTGATAGGGAGAATAGGAAAATACATAATCTACCGTTTTATGCTTCTTATTCCACCCGTTTCCTCTAAGGGCGCAGCATTCTCTGTGTTGTCCAAGCAGCTGATTTTTAGGCAAATACTTATCATTTGTTCATGCCATAATCTCATCTTGTTCTCCTGTTAAGAAAGTGGATTCTTGTAAATATTCATTGGGGTATCTCTTTAGTAAAGCGTTAAGATATTGAATCACAGATTCCTGATTCTTTTTCCCTTCCCTATATTCCTCTAAAATAGCGAATAATCCTTGTTTTTCCCTTTCACTTGCTTCTTTTTTGAAATATCCCCATACATGTAGAATGGCATTATGAAAATCTTTTTTACTCTCTTCTATATCCTTTGCACTTTGTATTTTTTCCTGTAGATATGCAATATCTACTTCCTTTTCCTTCAAATACTCTCTGATATTGAGATATACCTTATGCGATTTGCTCAGCACATAATATTTATTTTTAGCCCAGAGCTCTTCGCATTCTTTCTTTATATTCTTGTGCTGCACTTTACGCCTTCTTTCCAAATGTTTTGAGCATCTATCTTATGAAAACATATCATAACTGCCCTATCGTCTTCAGGCCTTCACAATCCATTCTAAAAACGAGATATCGCACGCTTTACGCACGATACTCGTTATAAATAAAAATTGCAGCAACGAATCATTCTACTCATTGCTGCAAGAACGAATGTTCCCTGCGGGAATCGAACCCACAACTAGTGCTTAGGAGGCGCTTGTTATATCCATTTAACTAAGGGAACAATGGAACTCTCTTATTTTACCTATCCTACAGTTTTCTGTCAATGCGGGGTAGGAACTTATCTATTTGCCAACACTTCATTATAGTCTTAATAGGTCCATTTAAACTGTTTACTTCTTCGAAAAACAAAGGCAAAAATTTCTTTTCCTACAAAGAAATATACTGCACATAGAATCAGTAACATGAAAAAATCTTTAACACCTGCTGTTTTACGAATCCAGAGAGCATAAAAATGGGAACCTGCCGATAGCGGATTGGTATAGTTCAGATATCCCGGTAAAGAAAGGATACTGCCGGAAAGAAATAAAAACAGATAGCCTACAATGCTGACAAAAGAGGCCATTTTCGTAAAAATGAGGGTTAAGGCAGACAGTATATAGGATATCCCCATACAGCCAAAGCACACCAGCATAACAATATAAAAGTATTCAAATCGAAAGGTAAGTTTTATAAATAAAGAGGCTATTCCTATGCAAGTACAAGCTTTAACACTATTTAGCAAAAACCAAACCAAGGTTTTTACGCTAATAATTTGCATAATGGAATAGGGTTTAATCATCAGGTTTTGCAAAGTTCCCATCTGCTTTTCCGTGGATATACATAAAGACGCTTCCGATAAAACACCATTTACCAAAATCCATAAAACATAAGCAAAGAGCTTTTCCTCTTGTTCCCCCTCCGTATGCATAACTATTACGAGTAACAAAATATCTGTTAATATGCCCACAATATAATCCGGATAATAGCTGGCCGCCTCTATCAGACTTTTTTTGAATTCAGCCTTAATCAGTTTCATGGAAAACCTCCAGCAATATTTCTTCCAAGTCTCTTTCCTTTTTTCTTATTTCCAGAATTTCATATTTTTTATAATAGCTTTGATATATATCCTGAAAGCTTCCCCGAACCGTGTCACATTCCGGCACATTATCCTTTATAAAGGAAACCATATATAAATCCTTGTCTTCGTAATCCGTTTTATCGAATTCATGTACGACTCCATCCTTTAAAATCAGTATTCTACTTTGAAGCTTTTGTACCACATCCATTTGATGAGACGTGAGTAATACTGCAATTTTCTCTGTTTTTATAATGGTATTCAATATCTGGATAACGGATAACTTACTCTGTATATCCAGCCCCAAAGTAGGCTCATCTAGGAGCAAGAGCTTCGGAGAGGACATTAGGGCAATCAATAAAGCCAGCTTTTGTCGCATTCCTCGAGAATAAGTCCCTACAGCTTCATGGATAGCCTCCTCCAATTCGAACAAGGAAATATACGTTTTTATTTTCTCGTTCTCGGAATCGAGTTTCAGTAGTCCGGAAAAGTACTCAATATTTTGCCATCCTGTAAGATAGTCATAAACATTCACACTGGATTCCAGCAAAGCATTTACCTTGGAAAAATACTCTTCGTTATTATACGTAAAAATGTCTCGCCCATCCAAGAGTATAGAGCCTGCATCTGCCTGGATCATGCGAAGAATACAGTTAATTAAGGTGGTCTTTCCGGCTCCATTATTCCCCAATAAACAGACGATCTCTCCTTCCTTTATGGAAAAATTCAGATTTTTCAAAACTTCTTTTGCTTTAAAGCTCTTCTTCAAGCCTTTGATTTCCAGCATTTACCATCTCCTTGATCAGGGGAATATCATTGGCATAAAATTGAGCCTTTTCACAATGAAATCCCGATATTTGATTCCTATATTCACATCCACCGTAACAGATAGGAAATACCTTTAAACCCAAATTAATTAATTCATCTAATCAATGTTCACTTGGCTTATTTCCCATGCCCGAAAAGAGATTTTTTTGAACTTCTCTATCTCCCCCATGAAAGCTGTTGCATCTACCGTTTGAGCTTGGAGATTAGCCTCCTTACCTTCTTTCTCTCCAGTCCTTTTTCACCTGCTCCCAGATGGCAAAGGCCTTCCGAATTCGTTCTCCGCCATGACGATACTCAAAAACATCTTCCAGTTCCTCATCGGAATAGGCGGAAAGGTCATGGGAATAGCTCCACATACGCTCATAATGTTCCCTTCTATACATGGATTTTCCCCATTCACTGCGGTCTGTCCACAGGGTTCCCAAAAGAAAGATTCCGCTAAACAGAAGACAAACGACAAGTCTGCCTTTTGCTGTTCTTGCTTTCTCTACCAAACTTGCTCGGTTCTCATTTTTCCACAAGAACAACAGCAAAAATGCTCCCAACAAAGCACTTTGGTATTGCAGGGCATAGCGGCTTTGAAAGGCATAGCTTTCCTTTAAAAACATATAGCGAGTGAGGAAAACCAGAGCATGACTGGCTAAACCGTGAAGAAGCAGTAGGCCCGGCAATAAACCGAAGTAGAAAGTCTCTCCAACATTCCCCCCTGCCAGGGCATTCGAATCTGTCTGCTTTTGCTCAGCCATTTGCCCCTGCTTCGACGAGAAGGCTTCCTTATTTTTCGTAGCAAATGTCTTAGTTCTCGAATTATTCGAAGATGCAAAAAACCTCCAAAGATACAACAGTATCATAAGAACATAAAAGAAAAGCACAAATGCCCCAAGCAGAACAACCCCTTTTCCCTGTATCACGCCATCTCTAAGAAGCTTCTCCAGATTTTCACCGGAAACAAGCATAGAGGAAAAGCCGTAAAAGATAAATTTCACCACAAAAAGCAGATGATTTTGCAGTACTTCCCTTAGGGAAATGCTTTCCGCCCCGGCATATTCATACACCGCATAATGATTACTGAGAAGATACAGAAAGAGACAAAGTCCATTGGAAATAAGGAGAAGAATCGTCCCCTTCATATCCCATAGCTTCTTCCCCAAAGCCAGGAAGAAGAACAGGGCAAAGCAGGAAAGGAATACCGCCAAGCAATATGGCCCTGCCACCAGTAAAATAAATGGCGGATAAATCGATAGAACAAGCAAGGAGCTTTTCTTACTGAAGGCCTGATCCAAAGCATAGAAATAGTCATAAAATACTGAAAAGGCCAGAAAATGAATATAACCTGAGCCGTTTAAAAAGCATTTCCCACTTATTTAAGCTGTAAAAAAGAAGTAAAAACAAAAGCTGCTGTGAAAAGGGCAGCTGCTTTTTTCTCATAAAAAGCAGTAAGGGTTTACTGGCTAAGAATAGTCCCAGTACCCCAAGTGCCCGGTCAAAAATCAGGGTATAACCAAAAGAATGACGGTTTATTTCCCTAAAGAAATAGGTCAAGGGAATTCTGGTTAAAATATCCTTTTGCAGTAAATCCCCAAGCTGAAACGGCTTTCCCAAATAGGAATTTACCAGCCGGATATAGTCGGAATACAAAACATCCGTAGTACTTAGAAGAACATAAAAGAGAATGGCAAGCGCCATGAGGAAAGAAAGGAGCAATAAAGCAACAGGGAGCTTCCTTCTTTCCCTTGAAAGCAGATGCTTGCACGAAGCCGATGCCCCAAAACCTTGCCCTAAGGGAACCCGCTCTCCGGAAGCTTCTTCGCCGGAAGTCGGTGCAGTAGAAACTTCTGACCCGGTCACCGGTATATTTCTGTTTTTTCCCTCATGCCCTGCCATACTCTCCCTTCCTTTCTCAGCAAAATTATGTCCTTTTTATTTTATAGTAGTTTGAAGCAAATTCATTTTTTTAGATGCGGTTTTTCCAACCAAGTCATGCTATCAGCGAAAAACTGCTCTACATTTTTCTGCTTTCGAAGCATAGAAGCAAATCTATTTTTCACTTCTACATTTCAAAAATCAGATTTATCCTTTCTCCGATCCGGAGAATCTTCTAACATCAGAGGTTTGGAAATACCTCCTGGGTAATATCCTTATAGCCTCTTTCCTCCGGCACTTCCTTTAAAACAATACTGTTAGAGGAATTTGCTTCCGACGGAAGCTCCCTAAAATCCTTGAAGAAATGAATCTTCGTACCGTGTCCGCTGAAATCCTCATCAAAGACCTGAAAGAAGGTATCTCCGTAAAACTTACTCATCTTATAGCTGTTTTCCAGAATATAGACCTGCTTACCCAAAACATAGTCTCGTCCGTACTTTTCTATGGTCTGCTCTGCCAAGGAATTCATCCTATCCTGATCCTCCCAGAAATAAATCTGTGGAAAATAGGAACGGTAGTAGCGCTCCACCGGAAGGCGCAGGCAAATAAAGGCTAGGCAGAAAAGCGTACCGAGCGGCAGCCTGCTCACGCCCAGCAAATACGAAAAATAGAGGAGAGAGGCTGCAAAACTCACATAAACCCAGCGCATTTCCACGCGAATCGTCACGGAAGAAGAACCGATACACATCGCGATAAACAGTAAGAATAAAATATTGTTTCCGATAAAGCTCTGAAGGCGGGAGAGCTTTTCACGCTTTTGGTCTTTTCTTAAGTTATTCACCGAGTCACTTACCGAATTGTTTACTAAATCTTTTGTAGCCTTCTTTCCTATACTGTTTTCTATGCTGCTTCCACTGCCGCTTTCGATACTGCTTCCTGCATTTCTTCCTGCGCTTTTATCCGTCTTAAAAATGCGGACGAACGCAAATCAGGCAGAAGAGCACTGTGAAAGCCAGAACAGCAATCGATGCATAGACCAGTTTCCGTATATCCGGACTGACCTTCTCCCAAGGGATTCCATTTAAATGCTCCGGCCCCTTCTGAAAGCCGAAGATGTAATAAACCTCTGTAAAGGCATTCTGCAGGGCTTCTTCAAGTTTAAAGCTTTCCGTAACTTCCGTTCCGCCCGTCCCCTTTGGAATGAAAGAACCAATGGCAAACTTGCGAATAGCATAAAAAAGAAAAGCTTGAGCAAGAGGGAGGATTTTTCCTCCTGTCAAAATCTTCGCTTCCCCTGCTCTCCCCCTAAAAAAGAGCGGAACATAGAAAAGAGGAAGCAAAGCTATATAACGTTCATGTGTAAAAACAAGTAAGAAGAAAAAAATATGAGAAAAAATAAGGTTTCGCAAAAAATGCTTTTCTTCATTGAGCTCTTGATAAAGGAAATAAAGCGTAATCAGGGAAAATCCCAGTGCCAAGGTCTCCAGTATCCCGAGTGCCTGCGCAATCTGATAATACGCAAAATGAGCAGACAGAAAAAAATAAGGCTTAAAGAAAGAGAGACAATTTTCTTTCCCTTTGAAACCACCCGGGAAAAAAATAGCAAAGGAAACAAGCCAAAAAGGCCATTTAATACCACATTGAAATACCAGTAGCGGTTGGGATCGTTCCCCACAAAGACCATTTCGATATAGCTAAGAGCCCAGTAAACCGGACGAAATCGCACCGCCTCTCCTATCGGAAAGCTGAAGGTCAAGAAATCCTGCTCCCGAAAGAAAGAAAAGAGATACAGGTCATCCATATATAAGGCTTTTAATATGGATATGCCTGTTTACATAAAAAGGCAAAAAGCATTAACAGGCAAAAAGCTGCACAGGAAGAAAAAGCAATCTAAATATCTTTCCCTGTCTTTTTCTGTCTTTTCTCTTTTCTCCTCCACTTGCAAACTATTTTTCTCTACATAATCTTCATCCTGCAAGCTTTGCTTCTTCACGCTATCTTGACCCTTTTAAGCGGTCTTCTGCTTGCAAACTGTTTTTGTTCTCTCACACTACTCATTTCACCCTCATGCGCTTCCATTATTTTTGTATCTAATTCCCTGTTCTATCCAAGCCCACACCCTCTTCGCATTCTCCTCTTCGTCTTTCGTAAGCATAGGATACGGCTCTTCTCTCACGCATATTCTAAGCGAGACTGATTCACTTTCACAAGAAGGTATTTCGGAAAAACTATCTTGCGTTTTTTTGTTAAATTCTTGAAATCTTTCTCTCCTCCCTCTTGTCTTCCTAAAAAGCCATGCTAAGTCAAAGTCATCCACGCTCATCATTGCAGAAGGCTCTGTGGAAAAATTCCGGCTCTATCAGGATTCCGAGCTCTGCCATCTGCCCGAGCATTTTCTTTATTCTCTTTTCTCTTTCTTCTTCTAAAAAGGGTTTCTCTATGTAAATGTAATCCGTTTTTTTGCCCATTTTAAAAAAACCACGCAAAGTAAAGCGGATCATTATGGAGGCCCGGGCTTCCTCCGGATCCCTCCACATCGGTAATACTTTCCACAATGCAGGGAATCTGATAGCATTCCGGTGTTTCTGCAACAGCGAGAACATGATTGTTCGGATTCTCTGCCATTTTCAGAAAAAGAGGAAGACTTCCCCGTTTTGCCTGCTTATCCTTTTTCCACAGCAAAAATGGTCATAATAGCCCTTATTCACAAAAATCAATCGGTGTAAAAACCGACCGCTCCCGCCCAAGAGGTTACAAGTGTAATCAATATTGAAGCGAGATAGGTTAATGGGAAAAGCCTCTTTATCCACTTATTTGTCCCTAAAGAGCTCTGCTTTTCACTCCATAAAGGAGAAGAAGCCGCCAGTAAAAGCGCAAGACACTCCCACAAAATATAGTAATTTCCGTCAATCTGCCAAAGCATAAAAAAGCTTAAGAGAGAGAAAAAACTGATTAAGAGAAAAACAATCCGTAAATATGAGTAATTCCGTCCTTCATCTTTCAACCCCTCGATACCTTTCATTGCAGATTTTTTCCCCTTTGGGAAGACAACACAAATGGCATTCTTAAATGCCAAGAAAAGAACTGCCGGAAATACTACTCCGCTCCACGCAATGCTGACATGTTCCATATCCTCACCCACAGGATAAAAAAGGAAAAAAAGACTCTCTTCACAACAGAAAGAACAATCTCAAAAAGCAGGTTTTTTTTCTCCGCTATAATCCACATGAGCATCCAGATTAAAGGGCCACTTTTACGGAAAAATCCCATTGCCTGAAAGATTCCCGTAAAAGTAGTAGAAAAAGGGTAAACCGGTAATCAGAAAGGTGCGAAGTGTAACCAGGAAGGTAAAAAGAAGCGAAAAAAACAATAGGACTGTAGAGCCCTCCTGTCGAGTTCCTAAAATACAAAATTGTCTGATTCTCTTTTCCTTTTTGGGATGTCTTACTTCTTTTGGCACTTACTTCTTTAACTCTTACTTCTTTAACTCTTACTTCTTTAACTCTTACTTCTTCAGTTCTCCCCTTCCGAAGTTATTTCCTTAAAGAAAAAAACTCCTGATTGTTCCCTTAAGAAGGCTGTCTAGAAATAGTCCGACTAAAATCAGAGTACTAAAGACTACTGCTGTCGGCTTAAAGCTATAACTGAGAATCAGCATGGAAACGCTGTTTTTTCGTTCTCCCTTCGCATAAAAATATAGACTTAAGACTTGCAAAAGCAAGGTAATATTATCCGTTTTTGCAGTAATCGACATATTTCCGATTGAGGAAAAAAAGAAAAAAACAAAAGAAGTATCGGCATCCCGCTTTTGAGATGAATTCTTCTTGATAGTAAAAACAAGACCAAAGCAATCGCCAGATAAGTCCAGATCTGAAAAGCCAGAAGAAAACCATATCCCGGTAAAACAGTGAGAGGCGCGGTAAGAAGCTCCAGTCCCTTTGGATAGCTGTATACGGCATTGAGTAAACCGTGCGAACTGAAAAAGCCTTTCAGGAATGAATGGATTCCTTCACTCAATGATTGCCCTCCGGTAAATACAGCATCCGGAAAAGAAAAAAGAGTATATTCCCCCCTTAGACCATAGCGAAGCGAGTCATAGTCCAAGGCAATATTGCTGCGATTCATCTGGATAAAAAGAAATGGAAGGATGAGAAAAGCCTCTACCTTATAGGGTAATGAAGCAAGCAGTTCCTTCATTTTCTTTGGAAAATAGCTTAGCTTTCCGGAAAGAAGAAAGCCAAAAACTGATGCCAATAAAGAAAAATATAAGAGCGAAATCCCCAAAGGAAGAAGAAAACGATGTAAGTATGCAGAAAGAAGCAAGGGAAAAGAAAGGCAAAGCAGATAGTTCTTTTTGCTTGTAAAGATTCGCTTACGAAAAAACAAAACAGCAAAAATATAGAGAGAAAGCACTCCTACTTCGCCTAGGGCAAGCAGACTTTTCTTTTCCATAAGCCTTTCCGCATTTCCGCTATTGAAAAAAAAGAAAAAAGCCCAAAGAAGAGAACAGCAAAATAAGAAGAGAAAAATAAATTTTTCTCTTCTTGCGCTCTTTTCGCCGCTAGCTCTAGTAAGTCTTCCTTCCATACTGCCATTCCTCGCTAGGTTAGTTCGCTAGTCTTTATTCTAATGAGCGCCATCCGGCAAAACACAAGACAGCTCATTTTATTTCAAAACAAAGCCGTATTTTACAGGATCTTCCTCATCAATCACAAAGTGATTAAATCCGGTAATATAAGCTGAACCTGTAATCTGCGGAATCACGGCATCATAGTCTCCCACCTTGGTCGTACCAAGAATCTCTCCCTCAAAAATAGTGCCGAGGATGGACTCATAATAGAACTTCTCTCCGACCTTCAGTTCTCCCTTAGCAAATAAGGTTGCCATCTTTGCGCAGGTTCCGGTTCCGCAAGGAGAACGGTCTACCTGTCCCTGTCCGAAGACCACGCAGTTCTTTAAAGTTGCATCCTTGGTTTCTGTCTCTGACCACCACTCCACCAAGTCCACGCTGTGAATATGAGAAAGCGTAGGATGCTGTACAGGAATTTCCTTATTGATAATGTCTCTGAGCTGAATCCCCAGTTCCTGTAACTCCGCCGCATTTTTCCGGCTTAATCTCAAGTCCTACCTGATCCGCCTTAACAATCGCAAAGAAAGAGCCGCCAAAGGAAATGTCAAACTTAATCTTTCCATGACCGGGAAGCTCTACCTCTTGATCCTTTTTGTAAAGAAAAGCAGGGAAAGATATTTAGATTGCTTTTCTTCGCTTTTTCCATTTTTTTCACCTGCACATGACCAAGAATGATTCCCGCAGGAGCCTCCTGAACAATTTTTCGTAACCGGCTCTGTAACCTCCACCATTCCGGTTTCTACCGCAACGGTCATCGCACCGATAGTACCATGCCCGCACATATTGAGGTATCCGCCACCGTCCATAAAAATGATACCATAATCCGCCTCATCTGCAGTAGGTTGCGTCATGATAGAACCAAACATATCGTTATGGCCTCTTGGTTCAAGCATGATTGCAGTTCTCAAGTAATCCAAGTTCTTCTCTAACCACTCTTTTTTCTCCGGCATCGACTTTCCCGGAATCTTAGGGATTCCCCCTACTACCACTCTGGTTGATTCACCTGCTGTATGAGAATCTACAGCATGAATGCTCTTGATAAATTTCATTTTTAGCCTCTTCTTTCACAGTAAAAAGACAAAGCCGATATCGCCCTCTGTCTTTTTCACACAATATTAACTCACAGCCTCTTATTTTACTGCACAATGCTTTATTTCGCTATGGTATTTCTTCTTTTCTCTAAAAAACTTATTGTTTTTTATCTATTTTCTGTTTTGTTTAATAATTCCATTATCTATCATCTCTTGATAGTTTAGTTCTTTTTATTCTTTTTATTCTCTTATCCTTTTTATTCTCTTATCCTTTTATTCTCTTATCCTTTTATTCTCTTATCCTCTATGTCATTCTATGTCTCTATGTTTGCTCCTCCCTTTTTCTTCCTTGTACAGAGAATAAAACATAGAAATCGCAGTATAAAACATCACACAGATTACAATGATTTTCAAAGCATGCGAAGGTAACGACCCACTGATTAAGAGGTAAACTCGAAAAGCCAGAATAACTGCAATCGTACCGAAGATATTTCCTCCGAGTGCCAGCTTCCGATTGTAGCTGTTCTGCTTGATAAAACGAATAGAAGCCACCGGCATAAGATAGGCACAGGCTCCCATCATAATCGGAAAGGCAACGGAAACATTGATTCCCAAAAGACAGACAAGCGCAAGACAAGGTGCATACAATCCGACTCCGGCAGTCATTACTGCACCGAGAAAAAAGTTACCTGTAACCGCAATAACGAGCTTGATCCCATGCAGACCGATTGCTGTTCCGTCCACCGGCACCAGATTCGTCACCTGCGCTATAATAACAAATGCAATTAAAGTCATGGCCACGCCCATAACCAGCTGGATTTTTTCCTTCGACAATCTGGAAATGAAACCTGCACCAACCCATGCCCCAACCATAGCCGACACAATCATACTCACTAAGGTAAGCGGTTCCACCCTGACCCCATGAATAAACAAAAAGGCCTCCGCAATAACCGGTATGGTACAAGCTACATTTAAAGTTCCCGGAATCAAGCGGTCATCCGTTTGTTTTAAGCCTTTATAAAGGGAAGCTCCCGGTGCAAAATTCCCAATCCCGAAGACATCAAAAAAATTGATAACAAAAGAAATCAGACTGCCCAGAAAAAAACTTGTTTCTTTTTCCATATTCTCTCTGTTTTTCCGTAGATCACCCACAAAAAAGAAAAGGAAAACGAACCCCAAAACTGCCAAAATAAAAAGTAAAACCACGGTAACACTTGCATGAACGTCCATAGCGCTACTCCTTCTGATATATTTTTTTCACGTTCTCCAGTCTTGCACTCATATTTTCCAGTAAACAGTCCAGCACCACAATCGCTGTCATAGCCTCTACCACTACCGTAGCACGTTCTACCACGGTCGGATCATGTCGTCCCTTTATTTTTATAGAAATCGGCTCTCCGCTTTCCTTTACTGTATCTTGCACTTTGCTGATGGAAGGAGTCGGTTTAAAGCTCGCTCTGATAAGAATCTCGGATCCATCGCTCATTCCTCCTAAGATTCCTCCGCTATGATTTGATTTTTTTTTCAGCCGTATTAAATTATTTTCTAAAAAATAATCTTCTTCTGTGCCCCCTCTTTCCGATTCATCTGATTCGCCCACTTCCTCTATAGAAATATCCCCCTTTCTACTTTCCGGAAAAGCTTCAACCGTAAAAAACGAATCATTATTTTCGGAACCCAATGCCTTCGAAGCAGCCACTCCGTCTCCGATTTCGACCGCTTTTACCGCTCCGATAGACATTATCCCCTCTGCAATGCGGGCATCCAGCTTATCAAAAACCGGCTCTCCGACACCGGGGAACAGTCCATTCACTCTGCATTCCACAACACCTCCTGCAGAATCGCCCTCTTCTCTTAGCTTAAGAATGCGTGCATCCGCTTCTGCTCGGCCTTCCGAAGTGGAAAGAGAGATTCCCGCAAGCTCCATTACCTTGGCATCCACTTCGACTTGAAGCTCCTGCAATACTTTCTTCGCAATCGCTCCGGCAGCCACTCTCGCAAGCGTTTCTCTCCCGGAAGAACGTCCGCCTCCACGGTAGTCCCGAAACCCGTATTTACTGAAAAAGCCATAGTCTGCATGTCCCGGCCTGAAGGATTCGGCAATATCTCCATAGTCCTTCGAACGCTGATCCTCATTTCGAACCATTAACGCAATCGGAGTTCCCGTAGTCAGTCCCTGAAAGACACCGGAGAGAATCTCTACCTGATCCCCCTCTTTTCTTTGGGTCATTTTCAAGTTCTTTCCCGGTCTTCTTCGCTCCAGATAAGGCTGAATATCCGCTTCAGAAAGCGAAAGTCCTGCCGGGCAACCGTCCACAACGACCCCCAGAGCCTTTCCATGCGACTCTCCAAAGCTACTAATACGGAAAATCTTTCCAAAAATACTTCCGCCCATACCTCTCCTTACATAGTAACTTTAAGCTTCAAGCAAACTCTTACACAGTAACTTTATCTTTGAAGAGCCACCTTGCAAAGCCCATTTAACCTTGGAGCTTTACCATGCATATGCTGTTCGGCTCATCAATTTCCAGTTCTCTCGCACACATAGACAGAAGCCCGTGCTCATAGTCAATATTCAAGAACGTAATCGTACCGCTTTCGTTATTTGCAACGGCGATATGCTTTTCATCCGGGAAAATGCAGAAATCCTTCGGATATTCTCCCCCAATCGGCAAGCTCCCCTTCATGGTCAGAAGCCCCGTCTTAATATCTCTATCATAAATGGAAATGGTATTAATCCCCGCATTCGATACAAAAAGATGAGACGCATCCTTATCCGGAGAGAAACGCATCTGACAAGCCGCAATTAAAGGGTCCTGATCCTTTTCCTTATAGGTGGGGATAGTCTGAATCTTCTCAAGAGTAACCTCGTCTCCCCCCTCTTCTTCATGAAAAGCGTAAACATCGATTACATTTTTCAACTCATAGAGAAGATACAAGTATTTTCTATCAGGACAGAAGCGGAAATGTCTCGGACCGGATTGCAGTTCACAGCGAAGTGTATCAATCTGGCGCATCTTTCCGTCTGCCTTGTCAAAACGAAAGATTTTAACCTGATCAATTCCCAAATCCGCAATTAAAATATATTTCTGGTCATCCGTCATTCTGGCACAGGAAACATGGGGACGGAAGGTTCTTTCGGCAACGGATCCGACACCTTGATCATATACACCGTCAATGATATTTCCCACAGAACCGTCCGGATTCAAAGCCAGTAATGTGGCTTTCCATCATGATAGCCGGAGACCGTAAGATACTGTCCACTCTTATCCACAGCCAAATGACAGCCTCTCATGCCTCGAATATTTCTCGTATTTAACTTGCTTAAGCCTCCATTATCCAGAATCCGGAAAGCAACTACACCCTCATCCGCAATGGAATAAAGTGTTTTCTGATCTCTCGAAACTGCAACATAAGAAGAATTGTTCACTTCTATTTCTGTTCTCTTCGTGAATTTCCCTTTTTCTATATCCACATCACAGATAGTAATCCCTTTTGCAGAACCGGTGTAGGAATAAGAACCGATATAAGCCACATATTTTGAGCGCATTATCTTTCCCCCTTTAACACTGCGTAAAAGTTTTTTATTTCTTTTATTCTAACAAAATTTACTTTCCGGGAATAGCTTTATTTTGAAGTGGAAGAACTCTTCTATATTTTTTTTCGGAAAAATTTTTCTAAAAGATAATTATAATCACCTTACGATGCCTTCAAAATCTTCCAGCGATTATTGTACTTGGCCTCATTTTCCTCTCCGAGGTAAGTGTAGACCTCTCCCTTTTCCAACAATTTCTCCATATCCGGGAAAACAGCCTTATTTTCCGTATAACTCTTATCCAAAAGCGCAAGCGCTCCTGTATTCGGGGTCGGATAGGTAATATATTCAAAGTTTTTCGCGGCAATATCCGGTCTGCAAAGGAAGTTCATCCATTTTTCGGCATTTTCCTTATGCTTTGCATTGTAGGGAATCACCCAACCGTCAAACCAGACATTCGTGCCTTCCTCGGGGATTGCGTAGTCAATTTCCACATCCGTGCCTTCCAGCTCATCCTGTACATAAAGGATTTCTCCGGAGTAAATGACACCGACCGCAGCCTCTTCTCCAATCATTTTGTCTCTAACCTGGTCCACTACATAGGCCTGAACCAAAGGCTTCTGCTTGATAAGGTCCTGTAAAGCTTCATCCAGCTCCGCATCGCTCACGGTATTCATGGAATGCCCTTCCATCTTTAATGCCACCATAAAGGCATCTCGCACGGAGTCCTGCATAAGAATTTCTCCCTTGAGCTTAGGATTCCATAGGTCTGCCCATTTGGTCGGATAGGGCACGCCGAGTTCATCCAGCATTCTCTTATTATAAAGAATTCCTACCGTTCCCGTGGTATACGGTACAACATATTTATTCCCGGGGTCGAACTGCTCGCACATTTCCATATACTGTTTTCCGATTTCTTTGATATTCGGGACATTGTTAAAATCAACCTCCTGCAGGAGATGATTTTGCATCATTTTCTCAATCATATAGTCGGAAGGGCAAACCACATCGTAAACAACCCCTCCGGCCTGAATAACCGGATACATTTCTTCGTTTGTCTCAAAAGTATCGTAAATCACCTTGATTCCCGTCTCTTCTTCAAAGAGCTTCGGAACTTCCGGGTCTATATACTCTCCCGCATTGTAGACCGTAACGACATTGTCCCCCTGCGCATCCGCCTGATCCCCTTGCTCCGCAGTATTCGTCTCACCCTTACCGCAAGCTACGAAAAAGGTGAAAGTAAGACAAAGGAAGAGCACCGAAAGAACTGCGATCTTACGAGAGCATCCGCCGGTACGAAAATTTCTTTTACTATTATTTCCTTTTTTTAACATAATCTTTTCCTACTCTTAGTATTGAAAATTTCAAACGTTATAACAATATATCAACTTTTTTACAAGTCGCACTCTTTTTTAGGACTGCTCTATTTTAAACCTGCTCTTTATCTGTATATTTCACGAAAAGACCATCGCGAGGCTCCCGTTATTTGTTCCATGCTAACTAACGAGTGCGAAGCGTGTTTGAGCGTAGCGAGTTCGCTAGGAGCACGAGTGAATAAGTGCATGGAACAAATAGGGAACGCAGTGGGTCTTGAGGGAAATATACAGCGAAAAGAGCTCGATAAAAGAGTGCTTTAAAGCGCCTTTTGAAGAGATGTGCGAAGGTGATTCGGCAAATATTCGCTTTATGCAGTCTTCTCCTTCTTCCGTTCAAAAAATCCCGGTGCAAAGTTCGCACAAAGTAAAACCACAAAAACCGTCACAAAAATGAGGGTAGACAGGGCATACATCGTCGGCTTAATTCCCTTTCTCGCCTCGGAATACACAAGGGTAGAAATGGTATCAATGCCCGCGCCTCTTGTAAAATGCGTGATAATGAAATCGTCCAAACTCATCGTAAAAGCCAGTAAAAAGCCCGATAAAACTCCCGGCATAATATCCGGAAGCACTACCTTGAAAAAGGCATAAAGCGGTGTCGCCCCAAGATCAAGTGCCGCCTCATAGCTTACCTGCGAGCTCTGCCTAATCTTTGGAAGCACCGAAAGAAGAACATAGGGCAGGTTAAAGGTAATATGGGAAATGAGTATGGTGTTAAAGCCCAGGCTGAAACGAAAGGCAATAAACATCAGCATCAAAGAAATACCGGTCACAATGTCGGCATTCAGCATCGGGACATTACTTACCCCCATAATCAGATTTCTCGGCAGCTTCTTCATTTTCCGAATCGCAATCGCCGCCATGGTACCCAGTACAGTCGCAATCAAGGCCGATAAAAATGCAATAATCAGTGTGTTTTTCAAGGCCTGTAAAATCGTCTCATCCTGAAACATCTCCGCATACCACTGGAGGCTGAAGCCGGAAAAATGCGCTCTGCTTCGTCCCGAGTTAAAGGAAAGTGCGGTCAGCATAAAGATAGGTGCATAGAGGAAAAGCACCACTAAGCCCAAATAACCGTTTTCCAAATATTTTTTTCCTCTTTTTTCCATTAGAACATCGCCCCCTCTCCGTTGTCATAGCGGGAAAGGACCGCCATGGAAAGAACGATAAAGAGCATCAGTATCATGGAAAGACCTGAGCCGACATTCCAGTTGGAATTTGTCGTAAACTCCTGCTCGATAACATTTCCGATCAGGTAAATCTTTCCTCCTCCTAGAATATTTGATATGGCAAAGGTCGTGAGCGTCGGTACGAAAACCATGGTCACCCCTGAAACAATGCCGGGAACGGAAAGCGGTAAAATAACCTTCCCAAGCGTAGTAAAGAAGCTTGCCCCAAGGTCGTAGGCCGCATCAATGGTATTGTCATCAATTTTACTTAGCGTGTTGTAAATCGGTAAAATCATAAAGGGCAGAAAGTCATAAACCATGCCGAGAATAATGGCATAGGGAGTATTGATGAGGTTCTGTCTTGGTAGATGCAAAAAAAGCAAAATCTCGTTCAGCACCCCTTTTCGCTCGAGTAAAGTCTGCCACGCAAGAATGCGAAGCAGCGAATTCATCCACATGGGAAGAATAAAAATAAACGCCACAAAGGAGCCTTTTCCGATTTTTTTGTTTCGAAGAATCAAAGCAAGCGGAAAGGCAAAAACAAAACAGAGCACCGTACTTGCTAAAGAAAGAAGCAGTGCCAAAACCAGGGGCTTGTAATTTTCCCACAGTAAAATCTGCCCTACATTTTCCAGCGTAAAGGCACCCGCCTTCGTCGTAAAGGCATAGTAAATCACGAGTGCCAGCGGAATGACAATAAAACCACACATCCAAACTAAGTAGGGTGTGGCCAGTAAGGTATTCTCTTTATTCTTCAATGCCGATAGCCTCCTCGTCCTCAGACTCGGGCTTATTCATAATCTGAATATTGGAAGGTCTGACATAAATTCCCACCTTCTTTCCCGGCTCATGCATCTCTGTAGAGTGCACCAACCACTCGAAACCGTCCTCGGTGGTGCATTCCATCTCATAGATTTCTCCCTTGAAAATGATGTGCGTCATTGTCCCTTTAAGAATTGCACGTTCATCTCCGTCTTCCAAAATTTCCACATCCTCCGGTCGAATAACCACATCGACAGGTTTGTTTCGGCCAAAGCCCTCATCAATACAAGGGAAGTTTGCACCAAAAATTTGTACCAGTCGGTCTTCTAACATAATGCCCGGTACGATATTGGAATCGCCGATAAAATCCGCCACAAAGGCATTTTCCGGCTCATTATAAATCTGCTCGGGGGAGCCTGCCTGCTGGATATAACCCTGATTCATTACCACCACATAATCGGACATGGTCAGTGCCTCTTCCTGGTCATGGGTGACATAGATAAAGGTAATTCCCAATTCATTTTTAAGCGAATCAGTTCGTATTGCATCTCCTGCCGAAGCTTTAAGTCCAAAGCCCCCAAGGGTTCGTCCAAAAGTAAGACTCTGGGCTCATTCACGATCGCTCTGGCTATCGCGATTCTTTGCTGCTGTCCGCCGGAAAGCGAAGTCACGGAACGCTTCTCATAGCCTTGTAAGTTCACAAGCTTCAAGGCATATTGAATCTTATCTCGAATATAAGCCTCCGACTTATTTCGAATCCTTAGTCCAAAGGCAATATTTTCCGCAATATTCATGTGAGGAAATAGAGCATATTTTTGAAATACCGTATTTAACTGCCGTTTGTTAGCCGGCAAATTGGTAATGTCTTTTCCCTCAAAAAATACCTGTCCTTTATCCGGATGCACAAAGCCTCCAATAATACGAAGTGTGGTCGTTTTACCACAACCCGAAGGCCCGAGCAAAGTTACGAAACTGTTCTCTCTAATGGAAAGATTCAGATCATCCAAAATCAGCTCTCCATCAAAAGATTTGGTAATTCCCCTTAAATCAATCAGCGTTTTTTCCAACTCATAAAAACCCCCTTCTACGTTTTTTACTGTCTAAAACAGCAATGAGCCTATTGTATCAAAATCAACGACATTTACAATCATTGAAAAAGAAAATTTTTATTTTGTTTCCATATAAAAAATAAGAGCCCCGGAAAGTCCGGAAAAGGCTCTTACTCTTTTCTTTAAATATGTTTTTTATAGAAGCTTAATTAGCGAACTCGGTATGCGCAACCTGCCACTTTTTCAAAGCAATTCCTACCCAAAAGCCGTATATACCGAAAGTGATGATGCAGAGGAAGAACCATTTAATCCACTGCAGGAATAAGCCGGTCGCTGTACCGGTAAAACGAAGACGATGTCCGTTAATCACAGTATGAGAGATTTCCCAGTTATAAATCATGCATATTGCCCAAGGAGTACAAATACCAAAGGTACACAAAATGATTAAAGCCCCCAAAAGCTTCCATCCGATTAACTGTAACAAACCGCCGTCAAAATAAGATTCTCCCATAAGCTCTCCTTTTCTCCTCATCATTAAAACATAAATTTCCACCAAATTATAAGGATATTAATGTAAAAAAGCAAGCTCCCATTAAAAACCATTCAAGGAGCTTGCTTTTAATTCATAACAGGTCAATGCCAATAGAATTCGTTTCTTGTTTAGAAATCGACTTCCGTGTCATAGTAGCAGCACTTTAAGAGCTTTTCCATCTCTTCCACACTTGGCTGACGGGGGTTGGATCCTGTGCAGGCATCGGCAACAGCATTGACTGCAATGTCATGGAGTCTCTCTAAGAAAACCTTCTCCGGAACGAATCCCTGCTCTGTAGGATAAGAGTCTGCACCATAGTTCTTGATACAATGCGGAATGTTCAGCTTGTCGTTTAAACCTCTTACATAAGTAATCAATGCCTTTACCTTTTCGTCATCCGAATGTCCGGAAAGGCCAATAACATCGGCAATCTTGGCATAACGCTTCTTCGCCGTCTCGTCCTTTGCATTGAATGCGATAACCTTCGGGAGATACATGGCATTTGCTGCACCGTGAATGATGTGTGCGCCTAAATCCCCGAATGCCGCACCGGTCTTATGCGCCATGGAATGCACGATTCCCAGTAAAGCATTGGAAAATGCCATTCCGGCAAGGCACTGCGCGTTGTGCATTTCATTTCTGGCGTTCTTATCCTCATTATAGGAATCTACCAGGTCATCCCGAATCATCTCAATAGCATGCAGCGCAAGGGGATCCGTGTAGTCGCAATTTGCGGTAGAAACATAGGCTTCAATCGCATGGGTTAAAGCGTCCATTCCGGTATGTGCAACAAGTTTCTTCGGCATGGTCTGTGCCAGAGCCGGATCAACGATTGCTACATCAGGTGTGATTTCAAAATCCGCAATCGGATACTTAATACCCTTTTTGTAGTCTGTGATAATAGAAAAGGCGGTTACCTCGGTAGCTGTTCCGGAAGTAGAAGAAATCGCACAGAACTTTGCTTTGTTCCGAAGGGTCGGGATACCGAATACCTTACACATATCTTCAAAGGTGCAATCCGGATACTCGTACTTAATCCACATTGCCTTAGCCGCATCAATGGGAGAGCCTCCGCCGATGGCAACAATCCAATCCGGTCCGAAGTCCTGCATCTCCTTCGCGCCCTTCATTACGGTATCTACAGAAGGATCGGACTCAATCCCTTCAAAAAGCTTTACTTCCATACCGGCTTCCTGCAAGTACTGTACTACTCTGTCCAAAAAGCCGAAACGCTTCATCGATCCGCCGCCAACGCAGACAAAAGCCTTCTTTCCTTTAAAAGTCTTCAGTGCCTCTAATGCATTCTCTCCGTGATAAATGTCTCTTGGTAATGTAAATCTCATCTTAAGCCTCCTTAAATAGACCTTTCAACTTTTTACGTCCCCCATGCTACTCCTCTATTATTTATATGTCAATATTTTAACAATCTATTTTCCTGTTCTGCTTTTTTCCTCTCTTCCTTTTCCCTTTTATATTCACGCCTCCCTAAAGAATTTAATAGAAAATCCTATTTATCAAAAACATGTCTTTCTATAAAAACCATCTTCAAAAAGATTGTTAATATATTAACGTGTGATAAAGCAAAAAAATTGCTTTTTGAAACATTTTCATTGAATAAAAGAATTTAATTATATGGATAGTTTTCAATTTTTCTAATTGAAATACCGCATAGTCCGTAAGTGATACGCACCGAGAAGAAGGCTACAGGAAATACCTTTCTATTTCCTGTAGCCTTCTTCGAATAGAATCTATTAATTTCTATCTTCTTTCTTTACATTTCTTAGCCTTAAATTCCGCAACAAGGCAGCCTTATCCTTCAATCATAATCGGCTGCTTTTCCGGAAGCTTCTTCTCCCCTTCCTTCGGGAAGGAAAGCTTCAAAACACCCTGTTCAAACTTTGCTTTTACATCTTCCTGCTTAATGCTCTCTCCAACATAAAAGCTTCTCTGCATAGAGCCGGAGTAACGTTCCTGACGAATGAGTTTCCCTTTCTCATCCTTTTCTTCTTCATTTAAGCCCTTTACGGCACTGACCTGAAGATAACCGTCATGCAGCTCCACCTTGATATCCTCTTTCTTAAAGCCCGGAAGATCGATATCCATAGCATACTGACCATCCTTTTCATGGACATCCGTCTTCATCAGTCTTCCTGCCCGGTCTCCGTAAAGCTTATTCTCTACTCTGCCAAGACCTCTAAAGCCCGGAAAATCAAACCAATCATCAAATAAATTCTCTCCAAAAATGCTAGGTGCTAACATATATTTTTCCTCCTTATACTTTTATTTTGACTTCTCATTTCTTGTCATTTTTTTCAGCAAGGGGAAGAATCCTAATCACTCTGAGAACCTTTAAGTCCTTACGGTCTTCTTTGTTCCTCTGCTTGATTATGATTATACTCAAGTTGTTAGCACTGTCAAGTATTGAGTGCTAATTAAATTGTGAAAAATATGTGTCTTTTTTAGTTAAGAATTAGCCTTACGCTTCCGTAAAGCTGATTCTTTGTGCCAAAACATCCACCTTCGCCATAATACCAAGGGGAAGAATCGCCCTGGGAGTGGCATGTCCCACATTCAAATTGAAGACAATCGGAAGAGTAGGATTTCCAATCACTTCCGGAAGAATTTCCTGATACTCCTTGGAATAACGCTCATCCATAGGCTTTCCCACCAGCACACCGCTGAGGACTTCGAAAATACCGCTTTGCTTTAAGGCTTTGAGCAGTGTCCGATACTTCTCCGGATTAGGCTGATTCTCGCTACTTTCCAGCAAAAGAATCTTCCCTTTCCAGTCTTCCAAATCCGGAAATAGTGCATACTTTTGGCATACGCTGACAGAGTCCTCGTGCCTCGTTGTGTCGAAGATATCATAGAGGGTATCTATACAGCCCCCTAAGATTTCTCCTTGAAAAACAGGACTGCCCTGTAAGAGTAAAAAGCCTTCATTCTCATGGCTAACTCGTTTTGTTCCTATTGCTTTCGGTCCAAAATCTCTCCGCTCCTCATACCAAACCGGGCTCGGTTCAAGAGAACGAATGCTTCCGCTTTGAATCAATTCCAAAAAGTATTTTTCGCTGTAGGGCAACATTTCCTCTTCCAACTCACAAATATCCGGGAGAAAAGCCTGCCCGTAAAAGCTCTTGATTCCCAATTTATGAAGCATCAAGTGATTCATCGTGGTATCGGAAAAGCCAAGGAAAACCTTTTGCTTTACGACCTTTTCCAATTGTCCCTCTTCAAAAAGATAGGGAAGTAGTCGATAAGTATCCTCTCCCCCTATGGCACATAAAATCATATCTATCGAATCGTCGGAAAAAGCCTGTAAGAGATCCTCTGCCCTCTTCTCGGGATGCTCTTTTAGATAGTCTAAGCCTTTTAAAGCATTTTCCATGAATTTCACTTCCAACCCAAACGGCGTAGGCGTTCCAGGCCTATTTTTACTTCATGCTGCACAAAGTCTTCTCCCAGAACACCGCTGGAGAGACTGACAATGGCTACAGTTTTTACCTTTTGCACCACGCTTCTCCTTCCTTTAAGACAATAGCTTTTTTAACTCTCCGACTCCGGGAAGCCGTCCACTTACGATAAGTTTCCCATCAATCATGAGAGAAGGAGCACTGAGTACCCCAAGCTTTACAATCTCGATCAGTTCCTCTACCTTCTCGATTTTGGCATCCTTTCCCAGCTCCTTTACCGCCTCTGCTACATTTTGATATAGCGTATCGCATTCTTTACAGCCTGCACCGATAACCTTAATTTCCATTTTCCCTCCCTCACTACATTACTGTTCCGCTTTTTTCGCCATTCCAATTCCTAAATTTTAATCAGTATTTCTGTTCTAGGTATCTTCTCTACGCCTCTTTTCTATGTTTCTGTTCTACGTTTCTTTTCCGTTTTTCCGCTTTTTAATTCTTTAGCTTCATAGGAACGTCCATATAGTTTTTCCAAGCTTCATCAATGCTTCGAATCACTTTCGGCCCAACCTTTGACAAAAATACCAACTCAGAAATCTCCTTCTTTGGGCATGGCTTATAGTCGATTAGTTCTTCCACCACATCCACCTGTATCCAGCAATTGTCCAAAAGGAAAAAGCCTTTAATCCGATAACAGTCCGGTAAAACTGCTTGTAAAAATTGATGAAAACGCTCTTTGGAAACATTTTCCGTACAGACCAGAGAAATGGTTTTCGGCTTGTTGTCCACCGTATTTAAGCTTTCTTCCGAATCCACCCAGCTTCCCTTTTCAAAGCCCTCTCGAATAAAGCTAATATCTGCTCTTCCATTTTCGCAATGTAAAATCAGGCAATGGGGATTCACTTCCCGAATCAAAGAAAGTACTTTCTTATATTGTTCCTCGGAAATCAAATCCATCTTGTTCACGATGGCTACATCACAATGCTTTAATTGCCTGTCTACCGTTTCCGTATCCTTTACCTGCTTCGGAAAATGTACCCCGTCAATCAAGCAGATTACCCCCTGAAAATCATAGGCGTCCCCGGCCAGAACTTCTACGCTCTTTAAAATGTCCCGAATATTCGAAGGATCAGCAAGACCGGAACTTTCCACAAAAAGGTATTCCATATCGCCCTTGCTCATCTCTGCCAAAGCCTCCACAAAGGAAAGTTGCAGACAGGAGCAGAAAATCGATCCTCTGTTGATTTCCTTGATGGTGAGTTCCTTCTTTTCCAGAATACTGCCGTCAATTCCCGTTTTCCCAAATTCGTTTTGAATGACGGCAAGCTTTTTATCGGAGAATTCTTCCAAGATATGCAGCAAAAGACTGGTTTTTCCCGCTCCCAAAAAACCTGTTAAGACATATAATTTTTTCTTTTCCATAAATGATCTCCTAATGAGGACAATGTAGTACAAGATATAAAAAGATAGTAAAAAGATAGTAAAAGGTAGCACAAAATAACGTATACTCCGGCGAAACTGCTTAGTCGAAAGAAAAGCATTCTTCTCTTAAATTATAACAGAAGCACCGCCTGTAATGCATTAAAAATATATCCGATAAGAATAATGCCGAGGATGCATATTCCTATAAAAGTCCCCAAAAGCTTCGGCTTAATGACTTTCCTAAGCATAATCATAGAGGGAAGAGAAAGAGTAGTGACCCCCATCATAAAGGCCAGCACCGTTCCCAGCTCCGCCCCCTTTAAAAGAAGGGATTCCGCAATCGGTATCGTTCCAAAAATATCCGCATACATGGGGATTCCCACCAGAGTCGCAAGAATCACGCCGGCAGGATTTCCTTTCCCAAGTAAAGAAATAATCCGGTTCTCCGGAATCCAGTTGTGAATCAAAGAACCGATACCTACCCCTAAAAGGATATAGGGGAAAACCTTTCGAAAGGTCGTTTTCACCTGCTCGGCAGCATAAGAAAGACGCTCTTTCCGGGATAAGGTAGGGAGCGCCTGCTCCACGGGTTTCAGCTGCAAAAGAATGGGTTCTATCTCATTTTCCAAGGACAAATGCTCTATCACTAAGCCACCTAGAACCGCCAGCAAGAGTCCCAATATCACATAGATAGAGGCAATCCTTAGACCGAAAATACCGGTGAGTAGTACAAGACTTCCCAAATCCACCATGGGAGAGGAAATCAAAAAGGAAAAGGAGACTCCAAGAGGAATCCCGGCTGCTGTAAACCCCATAAAAATCGGAATGGAGGAGCAAGAACAAAAAGGAGTAATCGTTCCCAAAAGAGCTGCTATGACATTGGCATAGATGCCGTGAAAACGCCCCATAATCCGCTTTGTCCTTTCCGGCGGAAAGAAGCTCTGCACATAGGAAATGGCAAATATCAAGACGCAAAGGTAAACCGTGATTTTCACACAATCATAGAGAAAGAAATGGAGACTTCCCCCGATGCGACTATCCGTAGCAATCCCAAAGTGTTCCAAAGCCTCCCGAAACAGTCGACTTAGCCAGTCCATTCTCAAAATTTCCTCTTGTATAAACTGTATCATGCTGCTTTTTACACCTCCTTTTCTCTCTCTTATACATCACTTTTGGTGTCTTCCTGCAGATTTTCCTTTCCTTCTTCCAAAAGTTCCTCCAAATACTCAAAATCTTCTTGCAATTGCTTTTCCGGATACATCCTTCTCGCTTCCTGAATCCGTTCTGCCACTCCCTCTTTTTTCCCATAGCAGCATAAATCCATAAACAAATCCAGAATGGTAAAGTTCTTTTTTTATAGAACGCATTTTCTTTGTATTTTTCCAAAAAGAGCTTCACTATCTTGATAAAGAGTCTCCGCCTCCTTGTAGTCCTTTAAGTAAAAATAGTTCAGGCATAGATTCAACCTTCTCACCATCTCTACAGAAGGCATTTTCTTTACCCTCGGCTCCAATTCCTTTAGAATTTCCACCGCTGCACCATATTCTTTTTTTCCCTGTTAACGCCGCAGTACGATTCAGCTCCGCAATAGCCCTAAGATGCTTGGATTTTTACCTTATCTCGAATTGCTGTTATCTTTTTCCAGATATTCATCATACTTTGCTTCGCCAAGTAATGGAGTAAGGGCATTTATTCTCCTTCCATAAAATAAATTATAGGACAGGTTTATGATAACGCTGATGAGTAGCACTGCAATCGATAAAGAAATGTAAATGCACATGGTTTCTTCTTTACTAAGCTGAAACCATAGTTTAACAAAGAGTAGGAAAAGGCCAAAAAAGACGCCCAAAATGATACTGATTTTCATGCTTTTACTGATTTTTTTCATATCTTTTCCAATCTATGCGCAAAATCCATTTCTGCCTATTCTATAGATATGCTGTCATGTAGTTATTTGATCTGCACACCTTCTATTCTCAATACTATACCAAACGGCGACTAATCTAAAGTCTCATTTTAGATTAGTCGCCGTATAAAGTCTTGTCTTATTTATTAGAATTTCTTTCCTTCCTTCTTTACTAAAAATCCTATTATCAAAGCAACTATAATATATCCTATAATCGCCGGAAGGGCTGCTTCCACGCCAAAATTACCACCTGTAAGTAGCTTATTTGTAGACTGTATAGGAATGATAATATAGGAATCGTTAGCCATACCATTTACCGTATCCCCTATTCCGAAAACACCGCCGATGATAAGGGTATTCCAGACTGCATGGGCAAATGCCCCCGGATAGATTGAATCTGATTTTAATGCAAATAGGGTAAACATGACTGCAACCGATGAACCGGCTAAGATTAAAAGTACCAGATCCGTAAGGTTAAAGCTTTCCATATTCATAATATGAGCACAGGCAAATAAAAGAGAAGGTAGAATCACTGCAACTTTTAAGCCTAAAGTTCTCTGCATGTACCGAAAAATCATGCCCCTGAAAACCAGCTCCTCACAGATTCCTGCAGTAATCCCAAAACTAATTATACCTCTTATCAAAGATATCCAAAAGCTTCCCGGCTTTGCAATGTATACATTACTTGGCAGTACATAGGCATAAAAAGCCAGAACGGTAAGCGGTAGGGCTATAGAGATAAGGAGCAACTTTATATCCATCTTTTTGAGTTTTAGCCCCAGATTCTCTGCGCTCATTTTTTTAGTAGCTTTGATGATACAAAGTAAGCTAGTCCAATGGTAATCGCAATCCTTACAAAAGCCGGTATAACAAGGCGTAAATACTGACCGGAAAAGCATTCTTGCACTACACTTTCCGCAATAGCACCGATTATTAATACCAGGATGGAAAGCATTATGACTCCTATATTTTTCCCTATTAACTTTATTGTTTTCATTCCCGGCTCCTCAACATATCTGCAATCTTATCAAAGGTATTTCCGTTTCGAATCGTAATTTGCTTGTAGAAATTCTGCTTCATGAGTTTTTTATGGTAGGTGGTTTTTAGATATTCCGCCTCATCCATTTTCCCCCAAAATACAGCCTGTTTCCCGACATATACTTTCTCATTGTAAAATGTAGCGTTCTCTATAAAGTGAAGAATACCGGCTTTATCCATAGTACAGGAATAAAACAAAACATCTCTTCTTGCCAACTCCTCTTCCCACCAAGCCGGTAATGCCGCTTGTTCTTCCAGATACTCCTCTTTCGTAAGTAAAGCAAAGGGAATCGAAAAGTCATAGTTTCTATCTAAGACTTTTCTTATCTTTAAGATACAAGCCTCACGACTTTCCGCACTACTGAAAAACAGATTGCCGCTGTTGATATAGGAATCAAGATTTTCAAAACCTGCATTATCCAATAAGGCTTTTAAATCCGTCATAGAAACTTTATTTTTTTCCCACCCACATTGACAGCTCGAAGGAAAAGGATATATCGCAAGGAACTACCTCCTTAATGATGGTATTTTTTCTTCCACAACGAACCCAGCAGCATACCGATTGCAGAGATTATCACTCCGGCTACAATCATTCCGAAATCCGGGGCATTTATCTTGTTAACGGCAATGTTGTTTGCCATTTTAAATGTACCGTATTCAGCAAGCATATACATTAGGCCAAAGAAAAGGGTACATCCCCATTTTCCTTGTCCCCAAAAGTCATGTCTCCCAATCAGCACGGACTCAACAAATGTTGTTACCGGTAGGATAATCCAAAGGTACATTAAACTGTAGCCCATAGCATCACTTCCACTTGTAAAAAGCCAAAACACAATTATGGCAAGTGCCCAAATCAGAAGATAGGAGAGTATGATAATGATTTTATTTCTAATATTATGCTCCATGCCACTGTACCTCCCTAGCATTTTTATTGTAGGGAAAATGCCCCCTGTCGTCCAGCAAATGGCTTTTACATCACTTATAGTGTGTCAAAATCCTTTTACATTGTCCCTTTATTGCTTTAATTTACCGCTAATCTCTTTAAATACTTCTTTTTTAATTTTCCAAATCCCTGAATAGGGTTGTTCAGCATAGCTCTTATTTCTATTTTCATATAGATAAACGACTCCCCAGTTCCCTTCCGTATTGTTATAATAAAAGCTAACAGCCAGAAAATTTTTAATGTTTGCAGGCGATTCATGATAACTTTCCCCTCCTGTATCTTTAGTATTTTCTTTGATGTCCTTCACGATTTTAGCTATTTCATCCTGATCCGTGATTTTCACAGTATTTCCGGAAGGATTTTCCGTAATTTCCATTTCTGTTATTTCCTTTGCCTCCGGCAGGCTGATTTCCTTCTTCGCTCCGCAAGCTGTTAATACAAAAATAAAAATAAAAGCTAAGGTGATTCTCATAAACTTTTTCATATTTTTTCTCCACAAGATTACTGCTGAATGCGCTATTGCTGTTGGCCCTAAAAATGAGAATAATCTAGTATAAGATACTACTCTACTATGGGTTACATTGTTATGGTTTCGTTATCTAAATTGTGCAAGCGCAACTTGCACTATTTACTTGATTCTCTTTTGAATATCTTCAACCGACGGTAACTACTCTTCCAAGGCATCCGGCAGGCTTCGGGTGACTTTATATTCACTCACACCAATCGGCTTTGAAATGTCCTTTAGGGAAGAGACCATGAAATTTGTGCAACAACCTGTTGCACGAATTCATGAACAGGATAGGTCTCGGCAAATTTTGCCTTCTTTGTCGCATGAACTAAACAAATATTTTTCCTAAAAATCTATTTGTTCATATTCTAAAAATTGAGCTACACTCATACACTTTGGATGATCTATATCAAGACTAAGAAAATCTTTATCTCCTGTAAGAATGATGTCAACATCTGACACAATGGCAGCATTTAGAATCGGCTGATCTTTTGCATCTCTTATAAGTTTTTCTGCATAATCCACTGCAGGAACCAGTTCAAAAGACATTTCAGCAAGTAGAACTTCTGCATCCGGAAGATAACGCGGTGCTTTCCTTTGAAGAATATCTCTCAACTCTGCTATATTCCGATCACATAAGACAATTTCATGATTATCCGCAATATAAAGTAGTGTCTGTGCGGGCTTTGACTCAGGAAAGACCAGTGCAGAAAAAAGAACGTTTGTATCTACCAGTATCCGCATTATACTTTCCTTCCATAACGCACTTCATTTACCAGTTCTTGAATATCCTCCTCACTATTTATACCCATTTCTTCTGCAACTCCCTGAAATGCAGCTTGCGCCTTTCGGATGGCAGTAGCGGAGGCATTACTAACAATAATTTCTCCATTTTGCTTTTGAAGAAATAAAAGCTTATCACCGGATTTTAATCCAAGTTGGCGGCGCACTTCTACAGGCACTGTAATCTGACCGTTTGCTGAAATTTTTGCCAAGTTCATATTTTCTTCCTTTCGCTCTTTATCTTACTTAAATTTTTTAAATTCTTTAGATTCTTTAGATTTCAAGTTTTCTTTTATTATTTTAAATCAAGCATTATAAAAAGTAAACTTTGAACTATTGTGCTTTAGTGAATCGACGAGAAATGCAATGCCTCTTCTCTGATTTCCTTATCGCATGATGCATTTTCAGAAATTCCCTTCAGAATATCTAAATAGACTTCCGCTTGATCTGTTCCATTGATAAGACGATTTAGCATCCAAACTGTATGCAATGTAGGCATTCTTTTCAAGGACAGAAGAAGTTCTTCTTCATATCCTTTTTTATAAAATCTCTCCACAAAATGGACGATTGGTCCGGGACTTCCAAAATCTGTCAACGGATGCCTTTCCATCAGCCGGAGCAATGGCTGTACCGAGTCTAATTGATTATAGTTTTCTTCAATTTCTTCCATGCAGTCCATCATCACGGTTTCAAAATCCTCGTTATCTTGCATTCCGGCTTCCATTTTTTGAATGATGCTGTTTAGCGTTTCCATATCTATTTTCACCTCGAGTTTTTTCTAGAACTTCTCATCTCACTTCTCTTCTCACATCTCTTCAATCACTGCTATTCTATGCAAGATTACTTTCGCCAGCTCTCTTGCTTTTTCAAAGTCTTCCTTGCTGAGAACCATCAGTGCATAGCTGTCACTTCCTATATCCATAGCAGACAAAACATACTCTGTCCACTGGGCATTCAGAATCTTTCCCCATCTTGGGATATCCTCTTCATCATTCAGCATTTTCTCATCCGGATTGAGATTTAGTCCGGCACTTAATTTACGCACAGCAGGAATAAAACTATCTTTCCTTGCTTTCCAATCCAGTTCTATCACTTTTCCTTTCCGCTCTAACGCGAAAAAAAGCTCTTCCCAGGCTTGATCCATATCTTCCATACTTTCATGCTTGTGCTTTTTCAGGAAACGCTGCGCCGTTTTTGGGTCTTCCAGCAGGAGCTTTGATAAGTCTTCAAATGCGGATTTTACGATTGCATCATCATTTCCTATCACTTCCGTATAAGTCTTTTTCATCGGGAAGAACTTCCTTTTTTTACAAATGCCCTCATAATCTTTACGGCATCGCTGTAGCTTAAGTCGGAAATTAGATATTTTTTTATCCTCTATTTTTCAAATATAAATTGACCAGCTCTTTGCTTTTCCCGACTACCGCTTTCATAGACGTACAACCCTTTATGGCATGGGAGTGGCTTATCTCTGCATAAGTATAATATCCGTCATGCATCGCTTTTAGTGCATTATCAATTCCGCTGATATGAAATCCATTTCTATCGTAAGCCGGGTCTTTCATGTGCCATTCTTCATAAATCTCAAAGAACACTTTCTGTATCCAATTATATAGGTTCATGATTGTTTTCCATCTCCTCTTTCGTCATTCCGCTAAGTTCTTTCACCCACATCCCTACCGTATCGGAAAGCAGAGAATCACAAGTATATTCCTCCGTACCGTCCATATATTTGCAGGAAAATAAAGGCTCTCTTATCGCTGCTTTATAAAACTGCATTGCCACATCCTGCAAATTCTCCGCCACTCGCATCATGTGCAAATGCCTTAGCTTGCATAGAATAGTTCTCATTATTCTCCATAAACTGGATTTCCTGAAGCTGCTTGTAAAAGTAAATGTCACACTCTCGCATAAGCATAGTATGGAGTTCCGTATTATTCTTGATCTGCTCCCATAAGTCCATTTCGTTTTCTCTCCCCCCTACAAACTGGGAATTATGATTTTGCTTCTCCGTAATACCATATATATATTGAATATATAAGCATAGCAATAACACCTATTATAAGTATAATATTCAATTTAATGATAAACATAGACAAAAGAGTGTTTGTCAATCCATGAAAAACACTACAAGCAAATATGCATTTCGTTTTTTTGTAAATTGTCGCTAGCCAAAAACTGAGTATAATAGCTAATACTAAAAACAAGGTAAACGGCATATTTTGTTGAGATGACCCATTTATAAACCAAAGCGGTATATGCCAAATCCCCCACACTGTACCTGTAATGATGGCGGATATCGGAAAATTCAATTGTTTCTCTAATAAAGGCTGCATAACTCCTCTCCAACCTAATTCTTCTTCACCACCATATATAAATGTTGCTTGTAGAAAAATTAAAGGTATCAAATACATCTTTAATGCAGCATTAAATTCTCTTGAAGATAAACTTATTGTCAGTATTTCAAAAACAGAAAATAGAAACAGATAGTTCAATGATTTTTTTCTGTGCTCAAAAATGTATTTTACTATAGATTTAATCGTATTTTTTTCTTCCAATACAAATAAAGTTGCTATCGCTGGTCCGAAGCCTCCTATAATATGCAGAATAGTACCTAAAGGATGGGAAAATGGAATAATATTGAGACTTGTTAACGCAGCAAGCCCACACCATGCTATCCAAGAAATAAGGAATGTAATGATAAGAAATTTTGCCAGTCTCTTAGAATTCAATTTAGTATACCTCCTTCTCAACTTCTCCGTTCCAATTATAGCAAGTAACAGAACAATGTCTTTAATCCTTGATAAATTTACTTGCCAAGTGATAAACCTGTTTGATCTCTTTACTATCTAAGGACCAAGCCTCTACTTCTTTTCGAATAAAATCCGGAAATTTCTTACTGATATCTCGTAAAGCATTGCCCACAGATTTTCTGACATATTCACTGGGATCCGCTTTTAAAGCGGCTAAACGATGAATGGCTTCTTCCGGGTGATCTTTAGAATAGGCTCTGCTTGTCCAGATTCTTAGCCCTTCCGTAACGGCTCTTCGGGCGTTCGGCTCAGGACTTTGTAGCCATTCCGTAATCGTGGGGAGGGCTTTTTCCATTCCGATTTTTTTACAATAGGTATCAAAGGACTTCGCTAAAATCTCCTGCACTCTCCAGTTCTCATCCTTTGTAACTTCTTCCTTCATAAAATGGATGATTTCTTCATCTTCAGATAAGTAGCCGAAAAGAAATACCCCATACATTCTCACTTGATAAGCAGGAGATTGAAAAGCTGCAAATGCCAAAGTCTTGCAATAAGCAAAATCATGGGAGTGAAAATCCTGTAAAGCTCTGCTTTCTTCCGGCTTGAAACCATTTTCTAGCGAAGATAATTCCTGTTCTAATGCGGCAATATATTCCTTCAAATCTACTCACCTCCCTAAGAGATTTGCTCTGCTCTTTTCTATTTTGTACTGACGAATCTCACTCAAAAAGCTCCGTCAATTCTGTTTATCTTCTCTAAAAATACCATGCTTTCCCAAAAATATTGATTCGCAAATCTCTATGTTTCCTCATTCATCATTAACCTTTTTATTCGGTATCCGTATACATAATTAATTTCTTTCGGTGTTTTCCTGAAAAGTAGCCACCCGAAGAAAAGCATAGTTAACAGAATAAGTAAAACCATAATGAACATGCATATCCAGAATCCCATTTGAAATTCCTCCATTACTTTTACTTCTGAAGCATTGATTCAGCCTCAGTTATATTTATAACATTTTCCATGTACTCATAAAATTTCTTGTGTAATTCTCTCATTTCATCCGGTGCGTTTATCGAATGTTGATACATGAACTTTTCGCCGAAAATGCTTCTATATACAAACGACATAATAAAAGTCAATATCGGTAGTGGCACAAACAAAAAGATATTCATTTTCCATGGAGATAACTTGCCATAGGTTTTCCTCACAAATTGGAGGTTTCGTTTTAGAGCTTTTGCTGTATTATGCATAATCTTGTGTTCATAGCCGGCTTTTGCGGGGTTATCCGCTTCATAATATGCATCTGCAATAGGAACTACCATTGCAAGATGACAAAGCTGCCAAATGTGCATATCTTTCACTATCTGATATGGAATAGAAGATTGCTTAAAAATCAAAGAAAGGCGTCTTACTCTATCCGTTCTCATTCCGGAAATCTCTGCAAAGGTAGTCGGTTGAATGATTTTCGGAGTAAGCGTGGCATCCAATACATCATCCTTAATACTTCCTCCTGCGCCCGGAAATGCCGGAAGAATCTTGCCTTCCCCACAAATATTCTCCCATTCATTGTAGTCATCAATAGTATTGGTCATTGTTACAATGCATTTGCTATTATTGGTTTTCAATTCCTCAAGTGCCTGATATAACTGATTCTCTCTGATTGTCAAGAATATAAAATCATATTCGTCATTATCCTTGAGTTCAGACAAAACAGAAACATTTGCTTTTGTAACTTTTTCTCTTTTCAAATAAAGCAGACCCTTCTTCTTGAGCGTTTCCAGCCTGGCTCCTCTTGCATAAACAGCAGTATCAAAACCCGCTTCGGCAAAAAGCGAGGCATACAGCGAGCCTATCACTCCCGGACCAAATATGAGTAATCTCACTTACAGACTCCTTTCTGTCCCATACAAGATATCCGCCCATCATAGATTTTATGGCAATATCACCTGCTACGGAAAAGGCCTCACGAACAAATTCAATTTCAAAGTCTATAATAACACGGTGAATCCTCCTTTTGCCACCGTGCTCAAAGCAAGTAATCGTAAATTTCCTCCGAGTTCCAGTATAAAAAAAGAAATGGCGGCTTGAAATAGTTTCATTTCAAAACCGCCATCAAGAATACTGCTTCTTAAATTTGAAAAATAGATATTCTGTAAGCGGTTTCATTCAATCTCTTACAAAATCAATCCCACTTCTTTGAACAAACAACATTTCCAAGCTCATCTTCATCATGAAGCTAACTTTTTACACTAAGTTGTTTCATTTTAACCTTCTCCTTCACACTAATTGGCAATCTTCCAAATAGTTGCTTTATTTTTCATGCTTATCAAGGTTTTTATACAAACCTCCCTGCTTCATCAGTCCTTCATGATTTCCTCGTTGTTCTATTTTCCCGTTATTTAAAAACTAAAAATCTGATCGGCGTTTCGTATGGTAGAAAGCCTGTGAGCAATCATAATAATGGTTTTGTTTTTTTGTCAGTTCTTCAATGGCAGCCTTTAGCTTATCTTCATTTTCCGGATCAATATTTGCTGTGGCTTCGTCAAAAAATGACAATCGGGGCATCTTTCAACATAGCTCTGGCAATGGAAATTCTCTGTTTTTTTGTCCTCCGGAAAGAGTGGCTCCGCCTTCTCCAATCAACGTATCGTAACCATTTGGCAAGGCTTCTATAAAAATCATGACACATCGCCTTTTTTTAGCAGCTTCTATGACCTCTTCTCTTGTGGCACTTGGCACACCGAACTTGATATTATTTTCAATCGTATCCTCAAAGAGATATACATTCTGGAATACCATAGCGATATGACTCATCAGATTGGGCAGGGTATACTCTTTAATGTTTTTGCCGCCCATTAAGATTTCTCCTGCGTTTACATCCCAAAATCTTGCAATCAGATTGCAAAAGGTTGTCTTTCCGCTTCCGGACGGACCGACAATGGCGGTCATGGTGTTCTTCTTCATCTCACAGGAAATATGATTTAAAATTGTCTTTTCATCATAAGCGAAAGAAACATCTTTAAATTCAATATCCGGGTGACGGATTGGGCTTGTTTCAGCTCCTTCTTTTATTTCAGGAACCTTTTCCATATATTTCAAGCTGTCGATGGAGTTCTCTGCAATTCTCAGTATCGCCATAGAGCTTCCTGCCGCTTTAATTCCTTCAAAAATAATAAAGCCGGCAATCATAGACATAATCGCATCTGCCAAAAGCATATCTCCTTCAATGTAATATTTGGCAGATAAAATAATCATAGCGGCAATACTGATTCCAAGAACAATTCGCTGTAAAGCGATATATGGCGTCATGGTTTTTTCCAGTTTCATTGTAATATTGCAGTTTTCTTCAAACGCATTACTCAGTTCTTTATTATTCTTGCCGCCTAAATTGTATGATTTAATCACCTGCATTCCTTGTACGGTTTCCAATACCTGTTTTGTCAAATGTGTTTGAGCAATACCGATTTCGCTTGCATTTTCTCTTGACTTTTTTTCCATAAAATAGGTGACAATAAAAAATGCAAGGATACCCAAAAATGCGGTAATTCCTACCATTATGTGCAAATAAAACAAGGCTAAGGCAAAAACAAAAGTATTGAGTAATCCGCCTAAAACAAGCACAAGTAACATTGGTACCTGCATTTCAATCTGGCTGAGAGTGGTGGTACTCATTGTTGTAATCTTTCCTAAACTGAATTCACTGAAAAATCCCATCGGTACTTTTTTCAGCTTGTTTCCGATACGAATTCTTTTATCCGCCGCCATAAAATAGCCGGCATGCGTTTGCTCCAGTTGAGATATATATTGTGTGATAATCTTTCCAACTAAGCTGACAAGGAGAATCCCTAAGACAATGGCTATATCCTTCATGGAAAGAGTTTCGTCAAATATTTTAACGAGAACATAATACACACCACCCATTTGCATTGCATTAAATGCCGCACAAAGGAAGCCGACAATAATGGACTTTTGTATATTCGGCTGTTCCTTTTCCGCAAAGTTCCATATTTTCTTAAATACTGTAATCATAACGCTCCTCCTTTCCCGCAGCTTTCCATAAAGAGGAATAGACTTTTGACGTTTCTAAAAGTTCCTCATGCTGTCCACAACTTTCAATCTTCCCGTTTTCGACCACAAATATTTTATCTGCATTGACAATGGTTCTAAGCCTATGTGCAATTAAAATCAATGTTTTTCCTTTCACCAAATTACTGATGGCTTCCTGCACAATGCTTTCGTTTTCGGTATCCATATAAGAGGTGGCTTCATCTAAAATGACGATCGGTGCATTTTTCAGCATGGCTCTTGCGATAGAAATTCTTTGCTTTTCTCCACCGGACAAATGTCCTCCGCCTTCTCCCACAATCGTGTCATACCCGGCAGATAACCCTCGGATAAATTCATCACAACCGGATAATTTTGCCATTTCCTCTACTTCCATATCACTTGCCGACGGTTTTCCGATTCTTATATTTTCTCTGACAGACATATCAAATAGATAGTTGTCCTGTGATACATAAGAGATGGTTTCGGATAACTGTTCCAGCGGAATCTCTTTGATGTTTTTTCCCCCGATACTTACTTCTCCGGCATCTGCATTCCAAAAACCTGCGATCAGCTTCGTAATGGTTGATTTTCCGCCTCCTGACGGACCGACAAATGCCGTTACCTGATTTTCCCCAATCGTCAAACTGACCCCTTCTAATACTTTCTTATCTTCCGTATAGGAAAAATCCACATTTTTCAGTTCAATATCACTACCGGATAACGAAACATTCTCTTTACCATGCTCAAGATCAGGGGCATCCAAAATCAATCCGATTTCCTTTGTAATCGTTCCTATTCTGGACAAATCATCCATATAATTGGTCGCCGTCAATATATTTTCCACCGTTCCAAAAGAAAGTACTATGATAGTTATAAAAGTCGCTATTGTTAAGGAACCATTTAAATAGAAATAAACTCCTAACGGCAGGATTGTAAGCAAGGACATAGGTGAAATTTTTCTGTATGCAGATACACCAATCATCGTTTCTTTCATCCAATGATAATAAAATACCGCATTTTCATGGACTGCTTCACTGTATTTCTGATAGGAAGTTTCGCTTTGATTGAACATCTTGATGACCTCAATTCCACCAATGTATTCCACCACTGCGTTATTCATTTTCTGATTGATTTCCACCGATTGCTGATACTTTTTCCCATAAGATGCCATCACCGATTTCATACAGAACATTCCAATCACAAGAGGAATCAAGGAAACAAGTGCCAATCGCCAATCCAAAATAAACATATAAATCAGCAAGAGAATCGGACCGATGATATTGGCAGTCATTTCAGGAATAATATGCGCTAAGGTTGTTTCCATAGAATCCACCTGATCCACAATAATATTCTTGAGCTTACCGGAAGAAATATTCATAACCTTTCCAAGGGGCATCCGAAACAGTTTAGTTGAAATTTCTTCCCTTATCTTTTTTAAGGAATAAAAACGTTGCCTGATGCGATATGGAAGTGGAAGCCGCCGCAAAGATTTCTTTCAAGACCATTGCGGCTAATACCATAAGACCGTATTGCAAATAAAATCCGAATTCTGTGTTTTTTTCCAATCAGTCCTACAATCATTTTTTTGCTAATACGATATATGCGGCAAGACCGGATACCACTCCTAAAACTGCCAATAGAACGGATTGAATGTAAGTGTTCTTATATTCTTTTACATACTGTTTGATTAAATTCATAATCTGAATCCTCCTTTGATACCAAAAATTTTTATCTTATGGGAGCAAATAAGAAATCCGATATTTTACCTTCATTTCCTTTTACAGCTAGCTTTTTATAAGATTTGTCATCCAGCATCAACACCGTATTGCACACTTCAAAGAGAAGTTCTAAATCATGGGTAATAATGACCACCGGTCTCTTGGCGGCATATTTCCTTATCATAGCTCCTATTTCTTTCATTCTCTTATAATCAAGCCCTGAAGTCGGCTCGTCCAATATAATGATTTTTCTTTCACTTAAAAAGGCAGTGGCAAGTGCAAGCCTTTGCTTTTGCCCGCCGGAAAGCTCTTGCGGGTGATCCATTTTTTTATCCCACAAATCAATTGCATGAACACAGGTAGTGACTTCTTTTAAGTATTCACTGTCTTTCACTTTATTTTTAGGAATCAGTTCATTTTCCACCGTATCAAAGAAAATTTGATAATCCACATCCTGCATCATATAGTATGATTGCTTTCAATCTTTCTTTCGTTGTTTTTTTCCATAGCTTATTTTCCCTTTATTTTTTTAATTAAACCCGCTAAAGTTCTTCCTAACGTTGTTTTTCCAATTCCATTTTCCCCGATGATTGCCATGATTTCTCCATAATGAAGATCAAAGGAAAGATTCTTTATGAGTTCCTGTTTTCGTATATCAATATTTAAATCTACGATCTCGGCAACCTTTTCTTGCTCTTCATCCGAGTTTTGTGCTTTCAAAGACTGATAACGGATTGCTCGCAATCCATATTTTTTTTACAGTCATCCTCTGTGAGTTCTCCTTGAGAAAACACCCTCTCGATTGTCCCGTCTTTCATATAGATTAACCGGTCATATAAATCATTCAAAAAAAACAATCGATGTTCCGCAATAATAATCGCCTTTCCCATTTCTTTTAAAGTACGGACAATATCTCTAAACTGAGCAATCCCTTGATAATCCAAATTGGAGGAAGGCTCATCAAAGAAAAATAATTTTTGGTATCATATAGCAAGGTAGAAGCGATTGCCACTTTTTTTGTTTTTTTGTCCGCCGGAAAGTTCTGAAAGTTTCTTTTTCCATCAAATTGAAATCCCCATTTTTTCAAAGGCTTCTTTTGTTTTTTGCTTTAATTCCTCAAGGGGCATTCCTAAGTTTTCTCCGACAAAGGCAACTTCTTCCTCCGCAATGGTAGCAAAAAACTGATCCGATGGATTTTGAAATACATTGCCGATATATTTTTGCAAGCTCACCTTTTTCGTAGTCCAGCAAATTTTTTTATCAAATAATTTTTACTTCTCCGTCTAAATCACCCTCATAGTGATTGGGAATTAAAGCCATTTAATATTCTTGTTAAAGTCGTTTTTCCACATCCTGAAAGTCCTGTTATAACAATCAATTCACCCGGCTTAACACTTAAACTTAAATTTTTTTAAGATAATCTCTTTGCTATTTTTTTATACTTAAATTTGTTGATTTTGACTTCTAAAAATGTTCATTTATAATCCTCTGCATCTAAAACAATCTCCATACTAAATAAAAAAGCAACAACCAAACAAATCAAGTCAAAAAAATATTATATTTAGTTGGATTGTAACTTGTTTTTTATTTTATACTCTGCACCTTTTGAAATAATGGAAGATGTTAAAGTTTCGCTTACATGAAGACACTTATACATCAATGGAATAAGATAAAGTTCAAATGAACGGACAGGATGTAAGAGGCTTATTTTTAAGCCCCTTACTTTCATACCATTTCGTATTTCTTTAATCCTTATTTCCATTTCACTCATAAATCTAAGTCCCGTAGCAATACTAAGGTTAAAGTCATTTGGAATTCCAATTTTCCTTAAGGAACTCATTATAGTAAGTGGCGATAAAGAAATCAGTATTCTACCTAAAACAAAAATAGGAAAAAGTTTTATCCCAATTAAGAGTAGACCTATAAAAGACGCCACTCCAAGTTCATAAGGAAGTTTCCCCAACAAATGCAAAAGCGATAAAAGAAACAGGTACTTTACAGACACACTAAGAAATGCTTTTTTTGAATGCGTTAGTAACAAAATAAATGAAACGGACATCATAATGTAATAGCCAAGTTTATCAGTAATAAAAAGTGTAATGGAAAACGAAACGATGAGGATAAACAAAACTATACTATTAACTATGCAAGTCTCTTTTACCGTGTTTTTTTGCATCAAAGTATCCCTTTCTCTTTTCTTTTTTCAAAAAATTTATTATTGATATACATTCCGAACAAACCAGCCAAAGTGACCAAAACAATATTTACAATAATTGAAATCAACATTGCTTTAGGTGTAAAAAACGTGTACATATATTGAGCTTGCTCCGGAGAAAAAACAGTAAATACTTCCACTAATTTTTCAGGACCTAAAACTTTAACAAAGGTCATAGCATGCATTGAAATGATAAACATTCCTGTTGCAATAGCCACTGCAATTCGTTTATCATTTTCATAATTTCCTATGATAAGTTCAGCCACAATGCCCGCTACTAAATTTATGATAAGCATCGGCCAATATCCCATTAGTGACCAAAAAACAGATAACAACATAAAAAAGATAAAAGCAGAAGGTTTTTTCTTAACTTTTTTTGCCATTACAACAAACGGTGGAGCAATTACAAGGGCAGAAAAGCCGCTTGCAACATAAAGAGAAACGGTTCCCAACATTCCTGTTCCCATTGATACAGCCATACCTAAAACAAAAGCAATAACTGTAAATACAGTGATTTGAATAATGTCTTTTAACTTCATAATAAACTTCCCTCCTAAATTCCAGTTCTTTATTAGTTTCAACTAACCCTGATGAAAAAAATTAAGGCACTGGTGTACCAGTGCCCTATATCACCATCTATGTTAAGTATGCCTGCAATGTTAGAAGTGCTCTATAACCAATTGGGTATTTTTTTACTCCAAAAAGACAAATTGCTCTCACTTAAATTCACTTGGCGTTTTACCCATAATACTTTTAAACGCCTTTGAAAACTTGCTTTGATTTTCATAACCGGCCATCTCGGCAAGTTCCCCTATACTTAAGTATGGTTTTTTATTCAAAAGAATCGCTGCTTCTTTTATTCTGTTTGTCCTCATAAAAGCACCTATCGATTGCCCCGAAATACATTGAAAGCAATTTTTAAGACTTGATTCGGAAACCGCAAACTTTTTCGCTAAATCTTTTATCTTCAGCCATTCAAAAGGATTTTCTATAATCATTTTATAACACTCTTGAGTTGCTCTGTATATTGGTTCGGAAAAATGATGAAAAACTGTTCTGTATCTTTTTGATTCTATCAAGCTTAAAAAAACAAAAAGTAACTCTATCGTTTTTTTATAATAGAGTATGGAAGTTTTACTCTTTCATCTACCTCATACAATTCGTTGATAATATGATTTATTCCATCACGAGAACGTATAATTAAAGATACTCCATTATTACACAATCTGTCTCGTAATCTATGCAAATCAATATTTCCATACGGAAAATATTGATCAATTGATTTTTGAGCCACATTTATATCAATAAAAAAAGTGAAAGTCCAACATATTTCTTCATAGGGATACACGACTTTTTAAATGAAGCTTTGCCAAGATCAACGATACTTAAATCTCCTCTCCCTAAAAAAAGGCATGCTCGTTATTTTCTAAAAATAAATTCATAACAACCTTCTAAACAATGATCAATCTGTAACATCCCTCCTTAGGCTCTATTTTTTTGATAAGTAGTTTGCATATTCAAAGTATTGTAAGAAAGTTGAATTCCTTCCAAAAAGATTATAGCAGCGCATTTCACCTGTTCCTGTATCATTGTTTAAGCAATATATTTGTATATCCTTTGTCTGCTTTTTTTCTGTAAAAAAAGAGTTTATCATAAGCATTTTTCAATAACATTGTTTTTTTATTTAACTCCATTTCCTTTCTCACCTCATTTTTTTATATTTAGTAATCAATTCCTTTTCTTAATCAAAAACAGACTTAGCCATAAAGTAAATTTTACATAGCCTTATAGTACTTTCAATCCTTCCGTAATCTGCTTAAAAATTTCCGAACTCCAAATATCCAAAATGGAAGTATCGCGAATAAATGGCTCAACATCCTTTCTGGCTTGCAAAAAGTCAATACTGTCAAGGCGACTCTGCCACCCACGGCAAATTACCGCATGGATTTTCCCGGCAAACAGAGAAAGCATGTCATTTTACCGTCATAAAGCCAGCTTATCCCAATCCTGCACGGATTCTATTACCGGAATCCAACTGTCTATTTCGAATCTTTCCTCTATCCATGGTTCCGCATAGCCGTCCAGAATAAGCACCCCATTGCATTTTATATGGGCTTTTGCCTCTACTATATCTAAGACTTCTATCCTGTATTCCATTAGCGGTTCATTTTCATAAATATAAAAGGAATCTTCACGCTCTTCGCTTTCTTCAACTGTCTTTACTGAAAATGTAGTCCCCACCAATTCCTTTACTGTGCTCTTATCCGTATCTATCGGATTAATACATATGGAAGGAGAAATCTCATTTCCCTCGAAATCCCCGGGCTTAAACCCAATGTCTACAGCCCATGAGGCGCTTTCCTCCCGGCCTTCTTTAAAGAACATGAGGCAGCTTCTTCTATCTTCCCAATCGTCTTGAAATATAAAAATCTTTTTATTTTTTTAACATTTTTGCTCTCCCTACAAACCAGAAGTTAACGATTTCTTTTTCCGCTATTCTCTGTCCCACGGATTTCCTCATGATAGAAATAATCTACAATCACCGGATGTCCCTGCGGGACTCTACCATAAGGCATTTCATTATCCACAAAGGGACAATCATACTTCTTAGCCATTTCCGCAGCTTTTACTTCAAGTGCTTCAAAGTAGCTGCGGTTATGCTTGTTATAGATCTCATCGTAAAGCGGCACAAGATCAGGATGTTTTCCGGCGATATAATCCATAATCGTCTTTTTGAAGCCGCCTCGAAGATTGAGGTTTTCAAGCCAGAACAGATCGCACTGATCCTTTACTCTCTCAAAAATGGCTTCAAAGTCCGTGATACCGGGGAATACCGGGGATACGAAACAGACTGTACGGATCCCTGCTTCATATACCTGCTTCATAGCAGCGATACGCCGCTCAATGCTAGACGCAGAGTCCATATCATTTTTGAAATTTTCATCCAGTGTGTTGATTGACCAAGAAACGGTTACTCGTCCCAATTTCTTCAGTAAATCAATATCCCGTACCACAAGATCAGACTTTGTGCAGATCAGAATATCTGCGTCACTGCCGATTAGCTGCTCCAGAAGTTTTCTGGTATTCCCGAATTGCTCCTCCTGTGGATTGTAGCCATCCGTCACAGAACCGATGACCACCCGCTGTCCGGCATATTTCTTCGGATTTTTAATTTCCGACCAATGCTTCACATCAAGGAAAGTGCCCCATTCCTCCGTGTGTCCGGTAAAGCGCTTCATAAAAGAAGCATAGCAATACTTGCAGGCATGTGTACAGCCCACATAGGGATTGACCGAGTAACCGCCTACCGGCAGACCGGACTTAGTCATGATGTTCTTTGTTTCCACCTCGTCAATGAGGATTCCATCGATTACTTCTGCCATCTTTTCTGTACCTCCAACACTTTATTGAATTCTTCCGGCATTTCCTGAATCATATTTTTATCCCCTAGGATAGAGACAAGGTCTTCCTTCATAAACACCGGAATGCCGAGCGTATGTGCCTGGTCTGTCAGAGACCATGCCCATTCCGGCTCCGTATGAATCTTCCTGCTCTGGGCCCCGGTCATGGTGCCGACAACGATCCAATTGATTCCGGAAAGGTCAACTGTGCCGGGATCGTCAAATAATGGCTCAAAGGTAACATGGTAATGTTTTGCTCTGACATTTTTCTGAAGGGCGTCAATACGCCACAGTTCTGCTTTCCTCGTCACCGTAACGCCAAACCATGCGTTTTTCCAGATCAGTATCAAAATCCAGCAGATCGGGGCGCTTGGTCAGAAACAGAAACTGATGCTGTGGATTTTCACGGATCTTTGCAAACACTTCGTCTCTCCATTCCGGCTTCCATCCGGAGAGATCGCTCATTCCGGTAAGAAGAAAGTTCTGCGGACGTTTCTTTTCCATCATCTTGAGCTTACCCGGAAAGAATTCAGGGTCAGCGAAGTCATCAATCATATGCCAGCGTTTCACGTTGTTGCGGGCATAGCAATATGCACACCCCACTGTGCAGCCGATGACGATGTTCATGTTCTGAATCTGATCTTTGATACAAATACTCATGACTTCTGCCACTCCTCAAGATTCTTTCTGATGCGGTCGAGGCATTCCTCAAACCGGGTAATTTCTTCCTCTGAAAAACCTTTGTAGTAAATACTTCCCATCTCATCAGATACAGAATCGTACTCGCCCTTTAAGGCATGTGCTTTCTCAGTCAGAAACAGGAGTGTTTTCCTTTTGTCCGTTTCAGACTGAACACGGCTTATCAGCCCTTGATTTTCCATTCTTTCCAGCATCGTCGTAAGAGATGTTATAGCTAATCCGCATTTGACCGAAAGTGACCTGATTGAGATACCATCCTCCTGCCACAGCACATAAAGAATACGCCCCTGCGCTCCATTAAACGCATCAATATTTTTTTCGCTGAGAATCTTCTCAAAAATCCGGTCTCCAAGCTGTTTTATTTTGGTGACAAGAAATCCGCCATTTGTTTTCATGCAAAAGCTCCTATATAGTAGTTTTCTTTAAACAATACTATATAGGAGCTTTATTGTCAACAGTTTATATGTCTTAATAGGTAAATTCCGTTTTTTTCAATTCTCCAAACAGGAATTTATCTATGAGATTTCATATTATCTATGGCAAACTTTCCACTTGCTGCAGCTATAGGAAGCCCTCCACCAGTTTGAATCCATTGACTTGCAAGGTATAAATTGTTTATACCTTTGATAATGCTCTTAACATACTTACTTTTATAACCTTTCTGTGGATTAAAGCTCATATATCCCCCTTTGTAGGCATTACACCAAGTTGTGAATGTAACTGGAGAATACGTTCCAAGCACGATGAGTTTACCCTCAAGCTGAGGGAACTTTTTTTCAACCCTTAATCTCAATTCTTCTGCAATTCGCTGTTTTTCTTGATTATATTTCTCTTTATTATCTTTTAGCCTAAACCAGTAAGCATAATTTTCAGCATTTTGTAAAACATTACACTGAATAACTCTCTTTCCCATAGGAAATAGTGTTTCATCATAATCATAAACACGCATTCCACAAAAATTGTGTGTTTCTCCTGCAACATCATATTCGTTACAAGGAAAAATCATGCTTCCTTCAGGTAATTTCAAATCCGCTTCAGTAACTATTCCAAATGCAACCTGATAACCTGTATTAGAAACATAACCCTCCGGATTCTCATACATGTACCTAAGATTTTTTTATCCAAATATCCTTCATCAATTAAGTCATAGAAAAGAGAATGCGGGTCTGCACACCAAATATAGTTATCTGAGTTGATAACCTTTCCATTATTACCAATAATACTAACAACCTGCTTATCTGCAATATTTATTTTTTTCAATATTAACGCCTAAATGTAGTTTGCCACCCAAGGATTCAAATTTTGCAAGCATTCTACTAACCAAGCCAACAGAACCTCCCTGTGGAATAGCTGCTGTATTACTTGTATAAAAAGCATACGATGCAACAAAGGAGAGGGCAATGAAGTTGCTATTAAAGTAATTTTTAAAAAAATCGCTCTAATGTAATGATTTGTAAAACGATTTGTAAAAGTCTTCCATAGACTGTTTTCCATATTCCTTTATAGCCTTATTAGCATCTTTCATGCTCATTCCTAGTTTAATAAATTGTATTATGTTCATATGAGCAATTGAAATATCACATGGCGGCTTTATACACTCTAAGCTTTTAGCACAGTCAAAAAAACAAATTTAATTCTTTGGTATCTTCTGGAGCAAGTTCTAAAAAAACTCTTTTCTTGCTTTCTCTAAATTTCTCCACAAATGTAGTGTTACCCCGTCCATTTCCATACAATAAAAAAATATGGCTCACGATAAATCTCCAAACTATCAGAAAGAACTCCTAGATTTTCCCACATTTTATATAATTGTTCATCCTTATTGCATCCAACGAGAAAATGAATGCAATTATCTATATGATATCCTTGCCTGTTCCACCCAGCACACTCACCACCGGGCATTTTGTTTTTTTCGTATATTTCTACTGAATATCCAGCCTGCAATGCATATATTCCAGCACTCAAGCCAGAAACACCTGCTCCAATAATCACTACTTTTTTACCCATATTCTCTTCCTTTCTATATAAGGTCTTAGAACAATTTTAGAGCATCAGACAATACACAATGCTCATACATTACTCTAAGGAACTAAACAAATTCTAAGTTATCTACATCTTCAATAAATTCATAACCAAATTTCTCCCTAGAAATTCCAAAAAAATGGATGCTGCAATCCGCTTACATCCATCAACAAAGGGATGATCCTTTATCAAGAAATATAAAAAGATCTGCTGCTTTTCTTCTAGTGATGGATATATCTCGTTTATTTCCTTCTCCCGTTTTCATCAAAGTTTTTCTTCAATGCAATCTCTGTTGGAATCATCGCGCCAACTAAAGGAATCATCTGAATCATCGTGATAATACCGCCAACAGTCCCCACTGTCTCCGTTCCCTTTTCAAAAACAATGGCCATGGCAATCACGGAGAGAGGTGCTGAAAGCAGTCCACAAAGATACCATAGTTTTCCAAAATATTGATTCGCAAACTTCCATGTTTCTTCATTCCTCATGGACCTTTTTGTTCGGTATCCATATACATAATTGATTTCTTTCGGTGTTCTCCTGAAAAGTAGCCAGCCAAAGAAAAGCATAGTGAACGGAATCAGTAAAACTACGATTAGCATGAATATCCTAAATCCCATTTAAATTCCCTCCATTTTTTAATTCTATACTTTGTAGACAGTTGGCTGATGTTCAGCATACTTCTTCTATCTCCCCAATCCTCTTGAAATGTAATCTCTTTTATCTTTACAAACCTGTTTTTTAAGCTTTAGTTATCGGAATCCACAGCTCCATTTTATAATCATTGCTGTGCATATCACCTTCATAATAATATTCAAAGTCAGGTTTTCCTGAATGAATAAAGCCATGCTCAGGGAAGAATACTTCCATTGCATATTTCCACCCGTTATGAATGCACTCCGGAACACTTCCTACTAATTCTACAACTGCATACTCTGCTTCTTCCACTTCCAAAACATCTAAGCCCATACTTGTGGCTTTATCTACATCATTAACGATATAACCAGCCATATAATTTATTGTGCTTGGATTTTCCACATCATGGCAAACGCCCATGCTTTGACCGCTTCCCAAACTTGCAAGTTCATCGTGGCTATATTTTTCATATAGCTTATTCCATACACTCGGACATAATGATGAATTGATGCTTTGTTCATTTACCCCTGCAACTGTAAATGCTTGTTTCTTTTGAATTGTAATGTTCATGCTTCTTCCTCCTCTTACACTTAGTGCTAACTGCACTCGTGATACTAATTTGAATGGTTTTCCGTTTCTTACCTCAGAAGGAGTAAATCCATGAAAATTTTTAAAAGCTGTTCCAAATGAATCTGATGACTCATATCCAAATTTGAAAGCAACATCAATAATTTTTTCATCCGTATTTCTTAATATAACGGCTGCTTCCGTCAATCTTCTGCTTCTTAAATATTCTGAGAGCGTTGTTTCAGTCAGAATAGAAAACAAGCGACTGAACATTGAATACGAATATCCGGATAACTGAGTTACTTTCTTTTCATCAATCTCATCATCAAGAACTGTTTCAAGATAATCAATCGTATTGTTAAACGACTTGATAATATTCATTTCGATTCCTCCTTTCTTTCGGTTTATTTTAGTATAGAGGAAGATTTCTTTTCCTACCCTACAATATCCGTACAAGTTTTATAGGTTTCATCTCATAATGCCTTGCTAAATTCAACAAATTGGCATTTATCAATTTGTAAATCTTAATAAATATCCATTGGGATCTTGTATTAAAAACTCAATTTGTGTTTCTTCTGCACCATTAACTTGATATTGATTTCTTGTGAGTTCTCTATATATTTTTAAAATTTAGAGTTTTCACTAATTTATAAATTCCTTCAACATCTTCGACTGCTATTGAAAAATTTATACCTCTTCCCAAGGGATAACTTAATTCGCCTGTGTTCCACCCATCATCATGAATTTGTTCAAACATAAACTGACTACCTTGAAAAGACATGAAAACAAACCTTTCATCATTACGTTCGTATTCTATTTTTGAATCCTAATCTGCTATAGAATTTTTTTGTTTTATTAATATCAAAAACCGATAATTCCGGAATCATCTTATTAAAATTCATCTTCACTTCCCCACAAATTCAAATTTTATTATTTCTTTTTCTTTGGTTTTGGTACAGGTAATTCATCATACATTGAATTGAATAAACCAGTTAAAAATTCTTTATTGTCAATATCATCTACCAATAGCATTTCCTTCGCTCCATCATAGGGTAACTCATACTTTGCATTTGGCATAAGTGCTATTGCAGACCTCACAGGCTTTACTAAAAACCTATCATCATAAATTCCGCCAATAATTTTTCCACGATAATAAATTATATATTCGCCCATCATTGACCTATATGATATTTCTTCCAAATCAGATAGTTGTTCTAAAATAAAATCTAAATACTCTTTACTTGAAGCCATACTTTACCCCCTCAAATTCCAATTTAGCAATCAATTCTATAAACCATATCCCCTGAATTCCAAATATACAGGATGGCCGATACAGGTTCTTTTCCTTTCTCCCAAAGCCAGCCTGTATATGTTGTATTATAGCCGAAGTATCCTTCTGTTAAGATTTCAAATTCTGCATGGGCATATTCTTTCATATATTCTTTTAATCCGATGGCTTTTCCGGAAAATCCCCCCTCATATACAGTCCTATCAAATATCAAAATATTACATTCCTCTAAATCACTGTCAAAAAACAGAACTTCTCCGGAATATATTTTTTCTTCACCTTTCGTATATTGAAATATTGTATCCAACTCTATTGTTAGAACATCGTTTTTAAAGCTAATCTTCTTTATCCTGCTATCATGCAAACCAAAAAGAGTATTACTTTTCCTATCCTGCGTAAAATCCATCTCTGTCTCCCATCCTTATAGCCCTAATTTTCCTAACCACTCCTCAATATCTTCCACGGAGGTATTCATGGAAAGCATCAATGTATCCTCATTATTTTCATCGCATAAAATCAATTCCTGTTCTTGATTAAAAAACAGACTTAACCATACAATAAAGCTTGCATAATCCCTCATTCTATTCTCGGATTTAAAATACTCTATGGCAAAGGTGGATCTTTTTCTATCCATTCGTAAGGTAAACTGATAGGGCTCCGAGTAATTTTCCCAACAAATATCATAGGAAAATGACGCAGTCTTACTCTGCTCTATATCTGTCCCCGGATGCTTCTTTATTATTTCCCTATTGAATTTTTCTAAATCAAAATCATCATTTTCCGCTTTGTTTACATGAATAAAACTGCTTACAGACATTTCTACTTTCCCTCAAGACCAATGGTTTCGTATAAATGGTTTCTTATAAGACAAAATTTTCTCCTGCTAATATCAGTATGCCGGAGCAGAATGTCCTCTTCTCAAAAATCAGATTCGGAAATTCTGTTCTTAGTTCATCCGCAACGCAATAGATTTCATCATTATCCCATTCATCCGCATATTCTTTTTTGCATTGATCCAATGCCTTGCGATTTGAAAAAGCGACATCTCCGATTAAAATCTTTCCGCCATCTTTAAGATGTGCAAGCAAATCTTTTAGCAAAACAACCTTTTGTGCATCTGCTAAGTGATGAATAGAATAAGTCGCAATAATAAAATCAAAGGACTCTTGCTTCAGTTCCTCCGCTAAACCCTTTGAAAAATCTCCCTGATAGAGATGTGCACCCGGCATCTTTTCATACGCGAGCTCTATCATTCTTGAGGAAAAATCCTGTCCGTAAATAGTGCATCCGTTTTTATATAGCTTTGTGGTTAATGTGCCTGTTCCGAATCCAAGGTCCAAAACTACTGCATCCGGCTTTTCCATTATGATTTTGTAAATATCCCCCAGAATCTTTTTGTACCCGGCAAAGGGATAACGATTCTCTTCTTCCGAGAGCCCGACTGATTTGTCATAATCATCCGCCCATAAATCAAAACCTTTACTATTTAACATTTTTCCTCTGCTCCTCCTACTTTTCTATTTATACTCCTGCTTTTACCGCCTTTACCCTACCAGATAAGATGCATCTCTCGCTTAAAATACTCGGTTTATTTCGCGTGATAAAGCAACCGGACTTCCCATAATCCCCTGCATCCATATTTATTGCAAAAGCTCCAAAATCCCTTTTGCACAACGGAGATTTACATCTTGAAAATGATTGCCCGGATTTACTTCATAAGTCGTCTCTATTCCCATAGATTTAAAATGTTTTAGCAAGTCTTCGGTGTTTTCCTGCATGGTTTTTAAAAATGGGATGTCTTGTTTTAGACTCTTTATCTCCGATAGACAAATAAAGCTTTTCCGGCAGAATTTTCATCGCATTTTCTTTGCAAAATTCCTTGATCCCCGGAAACCACAGAGAGCCCGACATGCTGGCCACACGGGTAAAGACATCCGTCTTATACAGGGCATACAAGGCAAATAATCCCGCCAGAGAATAGCCGGCTATGCCTATAAATTCCGGTACACCATTGATTTTTTCTTTTGCCAAGGGAAGGATTTCGGACAAGATACAATCCAGATACTTCTCTCCACCTCCGGTAAAATCGTCCCCCTCTTTCCCTAAGGCAGGAGCAGGGCCAAGGGCTTAAATCTCGCTCCCAGTTAAGATTTCCGATGGCAAGAAAATGAAAATCCTTAGAATTTTCTTTTTGCAAGTCCAAAAATGCGGCCTCTCCCTCATCGGAAAATTGATTGAAAATAATAAGCGGGGAGTCCGCTTTCTCCGCCCGAAATAAGCTTAGTTTATAATCACACAAGGTAAAATCTTCTCTATGCATACGCTATTCTTGCCTCCTCCGATAGAGCTTCTTTAATGATAATGTCTTTCATAATATCTTCCCTGCAAAATTTCTAATATTCTTTATTTCTTAAACGAGCAGGTCCTTATAAAGTCCTTTACCTCTGCCCCGGCTTCCAGATAACGAAGTAAAATCTCCGCACAGGCACGGCTGTCGCTGTCCGCCCGGTGGTGTTGAAGGGAAATCCCAAAATCCTCGCAGACCATATTTAACTTATGGCTCCTGTCGGGAAAGAGGCTTCTGCCCATTTTCACCGTGCAAAGGTATCGGGCATAGGGCTTCCAATCAATCTCATAATCCAAAAGGCAATTTTTCAACACATTCATATCAAAGGAGGCATTGTGGGCTACCAGCATTCCGTCGGAAAAAAATGGCTCAATCTGCTGCCATAATTCCGGAAAGGTAGGCGCATCCTTGACACTGGCCTTACTGATCCCGGTAAGCTTTACATTGAAATAGTCAAAGTCGGCCTCGGGATTCACTAAAGAATAAAATTCCTTGCTGATTTTTCCTTCTTCCACCACGGTAATGCCAATGGCGCTCATTCGGTTATTCTTTCGGTTCGGTGTCTCCACATCAAAAACAATAAAACGTGCCACAAAAATCTCCTTTACTCCTCTTTCGTTAATAAATCAAATCGTAATTATTTGTAATTATTTGTAATCATTTATAATCGTATGATTGTTTTTCCGGTTTCTGTCTGCTATACTAATACCACAAGAAGATGTTTAGTATAAATTCTACGAATGGAGGCGAAAATATGGCAAGTACACTGGTTCAATTCAGAACAGAAGACACAGAAAAGCTAAAATCCATACAAATCTTAGAAAAACTGGGACTTTCTCTTCCTGCCTATCTTAGGATGTGTATGTCTAGGTTGAATCAGGAAAACGGTATACCGTTTAGCATGACCCTTGAAAAAAAGTATTCCCCCGGAATTTATGCTTTGGAGAAAGCCAGCAAAATTGCGGAAGAATATGGTATTTCCGATATGTCCTTAGATGAAATCAACGCAGAAATTGCAGAAGCACGGAAATAGTATCTTATGAAATATTTTGCTGTCATTGATACCAATGTACTCATATCTGCAATGCTCAAGCATCAATCCGTTCCCGGCAACATTCTCGACATGGTATTTTCCGGTATCATTACACCGGTTTTAAATTACAATATCGAGTCAGAATACCGGGATGTATTATCTCGCCCCAAATTCCATCTTCCAAAAGACTTGATTGATGATATTATACAGACTTTTCGTCTGTATGGTCTCTATATAGATGCGGAACCGCTATCCGTGAGTCTTCCCGATCCGAAAGATTTAGTTTTTTATGAGGTGGTAATGGAACAACGAAAAACGGAAGAAGCTTGGCTTGTAACCGGTAATATAAAGCATTTTCCTGAAAAAGTTTATGTAGTTACCCCTCGTCAGATGTTGAACATCATCTTAGAAAACACCGAACTTTAAAGTCCCTCCCCTACAACTGATACAGCTTCGTGTACTTCTCCTCAATGTAATCCAAGAAATAGTTTACATTGAACTCCTCCCCTGTCACCATTTTCATCAGCTCCGGTGCCTCATAGCGGAAACCGTAGGTATGGATATGCTCCTTCAACCACTTCATAATTTCATCAAAACGGTTTTCTTCCAGTAGCTTCTCCACATTGAGATCCTTCCGCATAGCCTGCATAAACTGGGCTGCAAAGGCAGTTCCCAGAGCATAAGTGGGGAAGTAGCCGAAGCTTCCGTCCGACCAGTGCACATCCTGTAAGATGCCCACTTTATCATTTGGCACATCTACTCCCAAATACTCCTTGTACTTGGCATTCCAAGTCTTATCCAGTCCCTCTGTGGAAATGCTTCCGTTAAACAAGCCCTTCTCGATTTCATAGCGAATGAGAACGTGCAACGGATAGGTCAATTCATCCGCTTCCGTTCGGATAAAGGAAGGCTTGGACACATTGATTGCCTGATAAAATCCCTCTAAAGACACCTCTCCCAGTTGCTTTGGAAAATGCTTTGCAGCTTAGGATAATGATATTTCCAAAAGGCCAAAGTTCTTCCCAGATAATTTTCGCAAAGGCGGGACTGGGACTCATGCATACCGGAAGACACTCCCTCGGATAAAATCATACCGTCATACTTCGGGTTAATATTATGCTCATAGTAGGCATGTCCTACCTCATGCACCGTAGACAAAATGGCAGAAATCACATTGTTCTCTAGGTATTTCGTAGTGGTTCGGCAGTCATTTTCACAAGTCCAGGAAGTGAAAGGATGTTCGGACTCATTTTGATAGCCCCAGGAAGAATCAAAATGCAGATACTCTAAAAGACCTTCCATAAACTTCTTCTGCTCTTCCACAGAGAAGCTCTGCGTAAGAAAATCCTCACGTAGCTGCTTCGCCTTTGTGACCTTCTGAATAAGGGGTACCAGTCTTTCCTTTAAAGCGGCAAAGAAGGCATCATATTTCTCCTCGTCCATCCCCGGCTCAAAGTCATCCAGCATCTGGTTGTAAATACTCTTATCGCTCTTTCGATAGCCGTAGAGTTTCTTCTGGCTCTCAATTACCTTTTTTTCAGATAAAGGGGCAAAGAGAATAATCCGCCTTGGACTTTGCTAAAATCCAGGCATCAAAGGACTCATCACAAAGCTTTTTAAAAGCTACAAACTCCTCCTTCGGAATACAAAGGGTGTCTTCCGCCTTCTTATAGTAAAGCTGAATAGCCCGCTTATTTTCCGCGTCCACCTCAGGATCTTCCTGCAAATCCTTTAGTAATGCCACGATTTCCGGATCGGTTTCCAAGCTAAAAAGCTCCCCTGCCAAAAAGGCGGAACGCTCGTCCCGATAGCTGGCCCCTGCCTCCGGTGCCACCGTCTGCTTATCAATACCAATGATGCTCAAGGCCATTTGATAGGCAGAACATTTGAACAGCCAGTCCTGATACTTCTTTAATTTTTCTTCAGTAGTCATACGATTCCCTTTCGTTATTGTATATGGTTCTTGTTATACTCTAGCTACTCCACTTTTCTTTGCGGCTTCCGCTACGGCTTTAGCTACTGCGTCCTTCACTCTTTCATCAAAGGCCGCCGGCAGAATATACTCCGCATTAAGTTCCTGATTGCTCACCAGTTCCGCTATAGCGTAGGCTGCGGCAACCTTCATTTTATCATTGATATCCTTTGCCCGTACATCAAGGGCTCCTCTAAAGATACCCGGGAAACATAGTACATTATTAATCTGGTTTGGAAAATCCGACCGCCCTGTAGATACTACCGCAGCGCCGGCCTCCTTCGCATCTTCCGGGAAAATTTCCGGAATAGGATTGGCGCAAGCAAAAATAATGGGTTTCTCCGCCATGCTCTTCACCATGTCTTTGCTTAAGGTTCCCGGTGCGGAAACACCGATAAAGACATCCGCATTCTTGATAACATCGGAAAGACTTCCCTTTTCCATGGATAGATTGGTAATCTCTGCCATTTCCATCTTAATGGGATTTAAGTTCTCTCTCCCCTTATAAATAGAACCTTCCCTGTCCGTCATAATCACATTTTTTGCTCCCATACTTAAGAGCAGTTTGATAATGGCAATGCCTGCCGCTCCTGCTCCGGAGGTCACAATCTTCACTTCTTCGATTTTTTTCCCGGTAAGCTTTAAGGCATTGATGAGGCCTGCTAAAGTTACCACAGCAGTGCCATGCTGGTCGTCATGGAAAATCGGAATATCGCAAACTTCCTTTAATCTCTTTTCAATTTCAAAACAACGAGGTGCGGAAATGTCTTCCAAATTTACTCCCCCAAAGCTTCCGGCAAGGAGGCTCACCGTTTTCACGATTTCCTCCACATCCTTCGTTCTTACACAGAGCGGAATGGCATCCACATCTCCAAACGCCTTAAACAGCACACATTTACCTTCCATAACCGGCATGCCTGCCTCCGGCCCAATGTCTCCCAAGCCTAGAACCGCAGTTCCGTCCGTTACCACTGCAACCGTATTCCAGCGTCTGGTCAGCTCATAGCTTTCTCCACATCCTTCTGTATCACTAGGCAGGGTTCAGCCACTCCCGGGGTATAAGCAAGGCTTAGTGCTTCTTTGCTGTCTACCTTGGCTCTCGGTGTAATTTCCAGCTTTCCCTTTAATTCATAATGCAGTTTCAATGATTCCTTCGCATAGTCCATTTTTCTTCCTCCATACTTTATTTCAATTCTATTCTATGTAATTTCTGCCTTTTTACTATTTCTGACTTTTTATTACCTCTGCCAATGAATACTTCTTTCCGGTATTAGTCGCTCCTTATAATGTGCCTTTCTTAACTCATTGTTTCTTATATCATTTCTTCTTCCTATATCATTTCTTCCGGCTTAAACACTTCGTCAAATTTCTCTTCCGTCAAGAAACCAAGCTGCAGGCAGGCCTCTTTTAAAGAGATATTTTCCTGAAAGGCCTTCTTCGCTGTCTTCGCCGCATTTTCATAGCCGATATAGGGGTTTAAGCAGGTTACCAGCATCAAAGAACGGTGAAGATTTTCCTGCATTTTCTCTTTGTTCGCCTTGAGCCCCACAACACAGTTCTGATTAAAGGATAACATGGCATCGGAAAGCAGGCGCACCGACTGTAAAAAATTGTAAATGCACACCGGCATATATACATTTAGCTCAAAATTTCCCTGAGAAGCCGCCATGCCCACTGCTACATCATTGGCCATGACCTGAACGGACACCATGGTAAGTGCCTCGCACTGGGTGGGATTGACCTTTCCCGGCATAATGGAGCTTCCCGGCTCATTTTCCGGAATGAAAATTTCTCCAAGACCGCATCTTGGGCCGCTACCAAGCCAACGGATGTCATTGGCTATTTTCATTAAATTCGCTGCCAAGGCTTTCAAAGCACCGTGGGCGAAAACCAGTTCATCCTTGCTGCTAAGGGAATGGAATTTGTTGTCCGCCGTTTTAAAATCCTTATGTGTCAGTTCCGAAACTGCTTAGCCACTTCCACATCAAATCCCTTCGGGGCATTCAGTCCCGTTCCCACTGCAGTTCCCCCAAGAGCCAGTTCCCGAAGTCCGGGAAGGCTTAATTGAAGCATCTCTTTCGATTTTTCGAGCATCACTTTCCAGCCGCTGATTTCCTGAGAAAAGCTAATCGGTGTGGCATCCTGCAAATGGGTCCGCCCTGTTTTTACAATGCCTTCATTTTCCTGCATCAGTCTTTCAAAGGATTGAATGAGGGTGTCAAGACTGGGAAAAAGTCTCTCCTCGATTTCCAAGGCTGCTGCGATATGCATGGCTGTTGGGAAGGTATCGTTGGAGCTTTGGGACATATTTACATGGTCATTCGGATGCAAAAGCTTTTCTCCTGCCACTTCATTTCCCCGATTGGCAATGACTTCGTTCACATTCATGTTAGACTGGGTTCCGCTTCCGGTCTGCCATACCACAAGAGGAAAATGCTCGTTGAGTTTCCCCTCCAAAATCTCATCACATACGCCGGAAATCAAAGTTTTGCGTCTTTCATCCAGTTTGCCAAGGCGATTATTGGCGATTGCCGCCGCCTTTTTTAAAATGGCAAAGGCACGAACAATCTCAGTGGGCATCTTCTCCGTTCCTATTTTAAAGTTCTCAAAGCTTCTCTGGGTTTGTGCCCCCCAGTATTTCTCCACCGGAACCTGCACTTCCCCCATGGAATCGTGTTCTGTTCTATAGTCCATTTCTTTTCCTCCATACAGCATTTACAACAGGAAAAATCACTTCGGATAGATTTTATCAAAAAAATGGCTGAGGGAACAGGCTGGATTCTATCTTGTCCCACATTTTCCTCTGCCAGTTATCTTATATTTTTTATACTTTCAGGGGAAAATATGTCTCTATCGCTAAGTTTTATCCTATAAATTTTTCCATCTTTACATCATTTAGATTGAGTGCTATTATCTAAACAGTGTATAGATTGAAACAAAAAAGGAGTGTGCTTTGAAATCCGATACATACCATCATGGGAATTTAAAAAAAGAACTAGTGGAAAAAGGCTTGGCCTATATCAATCGATATGGTCTGGAAGCCCTTTCCATGCGCAAACTGGCAGATTCTACAGGCGTCAGTCCTGCCGCGCCCTATGCCCATTTTAAAAACAAGGAGGCTTTTCTGTCCGAAGTTCGTAATTATGTGAATCATCGATTTTATTCGACATTGGTGAAAGCCACGGAAGATTGTTCTGACCATTCAAGAATTCTTTTCAATATGGGAAAAAGTTACGTCCTCTTTTTTTATGAAAATCCTCTATATTACCGGTTCTTGTTTTCTATAGAAGATATAGATATAGAGAATTATCCGCCATTTGTATTATTCAAAAATATCGCAGAAAAAGCATGGAAAGAAAAATCCGAAAATTGGGATAGTACTTCTCTTCATGCAAAAGTTATTGCGCTCTGGTCCTTGGTGCATGGTCTGTCTTCCATCGTGACCATGAAAGGGGCTGTAGACATGAATCATCTTGAAGCGGAAGTAGAGCAGATTCTTGACTCCATTACTGTAGAAGGGAGAAAGCAGAATTGATTTCCAACTCCATTCATGTATAGGGAACAAAGTGAAACAGATTTTCGGCTCAAGCAATAATATGAGGAGTATAAATGGTAGGGGTATTTTTAAGTGGTACGGGAAATACAAAGCACTGCATCCAAAAATTTCTTACTGCACTGGATTCCGATGCAAGGTGCATTCCCATTGAAGAGAAAAAATCGATAGATGCTATTCGAAAGAACGAGGAGATTGTCCTCGCCTATCCGACACAATTTTCCAATGTGCCATTTATGGTAAGAGATTTTGTCATTCGGCATAAGGATGTCTGGAAAGGGAAAAAGATATTTTTAATAACCACTATGGGAGCATTTTCCGGTGATGGAACAGGGTGTCTTGCCAGAGTTTTAAAAAAATATGGTGCAATTATCCTTGGCGGTTTGCAGATTCGTATGCCGGATGCGGTTTGTGACAGTAAATTACTGAAAAAGTCTTTAGAAGAAAACCGAAGAATCATCCATGAAGCGGATAGAAAAATCGAAAAGGCAACAAACACGATTAAACAAACCGGAAAATATCCCCGGGAAGGCTTAAGCTTTCCGGCTCATCTCGCAGGATTATTCGGACAAAGATTATGGTTTTATAACAAAACCACTAGGTATAGTAAAAAGCTCAAAATCAGTGATGACTGCATTGGATGTGGATTATGTGCCTCCATCTGCCCCATGGGAAATCTACGTATACAAAACGGCAAAGCCGTCAATCTGAAAAATGCACCATGTGTTATCGTTGCATAAGTTCCTGTCCCCAAAAAGCCATTACACTTTTAGGAAAAGAAGTCATCGAACAGTGCTGGTATGAGAAATATGTTTAGGATGCAAAAAAGTTTATTCAAAGCACAAAGAAGAGCTTACACGCTCTTCTCTCCTGCGTATTTTTGATACGTATATTGTCCATGGGCGTTGGTCGCCTTGCCATTCCCGTAATATATGGCATGTGTCGGGCAACGGTGAAGACAGCCCAGACACATGGTGCAGTCTTCCTTCACCCAAACCGGCTTTTTGTTCTGCATTGCAATAGCCTGAACCGGGCATTTCTTCACGCAAAGTGTACAGCCGATGCAGGCGTCGGATACAGAAAGATTCCTTGTCTTTCTAATTTTGCCGTCATAAATCTTTTTCGCCACCCTTCCTACAAATTCCGGCACCGTGAAATCCATCTCTTTTCCTTTTTTCTTTTCGGAAAGCGATGTCTTAAGCTCAGTGATTTCCTCTTCTGCCCGCTTTAAGCTGTTTTTCACCTTTTCCCCATTGGATAAGTCAAAAATCACAGTCCAAGTATCCGGCATACGAATATCGAATTTCGCATCCAAGGCCAAACCTTTTTCTTTTAAAAGACTATCCGCAATCGAAGATGCTGCCCCCGTTGTCGTTCCGAATGTTCCCACATAAAAGCTGTAGGGCTTTGTTTCATACTGAAGCTTCAACTTTCCAAGAACGCATAAACAATGCTGGGAAGTCCCCAAGCATAGGTAGGGCTTAAAATCCCAAACCTTCCGTCTCTTACCGTATACGCATAGCTTTCTGCCTTGCAGGCCTCCTCAATAGATATCATTTCTTCCTGCGGCTCTTTAATTTTCTCTGCTACATGCTTGGTATTTCCGGTAGTTGAAAAATAAAATAACATCTTCCTTACTCCTCACTTTGTTTCTTTATTAATGCCCTATGTTCTTCACTTTTAAGCAAACGGTCGATATGCGCTATCAGAATACCGTCTTTAACTGTAAAGATTCCTTTTTTGAGTCCATATCTATGCTTCCCTTCTGTTCATTTGTTTAAACAGTTTCATTGTAGCAGAACTTTTGAAGAATAGATGATCGGTAAAGAAAATCGAGACGGATACTTCTGAAGAAAGTTTCCTATCTAATGTCTTTTTGTAAAATATACTTGACATTCTAAAACGAAGGTGTATATTTGTTATGTAAAGTAGCTGAGTTGTAATCCAAGACGCTTGTTTGTAAGGCGAGGTGCTTGTTTGTAAATTGAAAACTGCATATTTGTAAACGAAACGCCAGTTTTGTATGCTAGATGCCAGATTTGTAAGTGAAATGCTCCGTTTGTACACGAGATGCAACCTGTTCAAGGCCATTTTTTTCGTGTATGATGACCTTGACAGACATGCCAAAGGGAGGTCGACTCCCTCTCGATTTTTTTGTAATCGGAGAATCCACCCCTGCTTTGGTTGGTATGGTCTGTGGTGTTGGCGGCTCTGTCATGATTATTACTTGAGAAGTGTAGGCTTCAGCAAAATGTCTTCAGCGGCAACTGGAGTGCATCCCAGAAGCTTTAAGACCTCTTCTCCGTAGTGGAAGCTGAACGTTTCGTAGGGACTGCGATCGTTCAGCTTTTTCCGTTTGTAGGAATTGATGTGATCCATCATCCTGGTTACATCTTTCTGTACCAGGTTGTCAAAACTAGTTCCTTTGGGGAGAACCCGGCGGATCAGCTCATGATTGACTTCAATGGCACCTTTCTGGTGAGGGCAACCGGCGTCACAGTAGTAGATGCTGGTCCGGCGAAAACCGTACCCTTCAACAGGATAGCTCCTGTACTCGATCTTTTTCGGATTGGAGAACTCACTGCCGTTGTCAGTTACTATCACAGGGAAGAGTTTGTTAAACAGCTTTCCGCCCAGACGGTTATCCAGCCATTCAAATACATCGATTACAGACTGGGACGTATTGGCGTCACGCAGGAAAGCCAGCATCAGAGATGATTCCACGAAGTGGATTGTAAGAAGACATTTCCCACCGATCGTTCCAATCACAGAGTCCATCTGGACGACAGTATTATCGGGATTCTTTTCCATAAAGACTTCGAATTCCTTATAGGAGCGACCGATGCGGCAGCCTTTATCGACCTTGAACTCCGGTTTCTTACGCCGGGCACGGAAGCGGACCTTTCTGGGGAGATCGATGTTGCGGACTTCCAGAAGACAGTCATCGATGTAGTTATAAATAGTCTTCTCGCTACACATCAGTTTGTCCTGGTTAGTGATATAGATTTCATGGATCGAATGCCCCTGCTTCACAAGCGGAGTAATGATCCGGTTCAGCCGTTCGATCTCCTCCTCACTGGTAGACAGTCCGCTTCTTGATTCAGAGATGACCTGATGTGATTTCAGGTGTGCCTTCTGAGCGTCGTAAAAGGTCTTGAGCAAGGTACACGTATCGATCGTCGGACAAGCATTGCAGACATAGGGGACATGAACCCTGACAGTGCAGACTTCTTCCACGAATTCCGGGCAATGCTCGTTACAACGGCAAAGCCGACACATGGTTCCGGAACTGCCTTTGCGAGTGCATTCGTTTCCGCAGAGGGAAGGAGCCTTGATTTTGCAAATGAACCTGTTCTTGCACGCATTGAAGGAATAGCCGGGTTTTCCCGTGGCGATTTCTACCGCATACTTCCGGACTTCCCGTGAGATAGTGGAGGGATCCTTATGTAGCTGTGCGGCGATCTTCTTGAATGACAGACCCTCCTTCAGGAGTCTCTGCAGTGTTAAACGTTCTTCATAGGTAAAAAAAGTTTGCCATGATATCCTCCGTTTCTGCCGCCAACCTGATGAGGATATCGTATAAGCAAAAGAAAAAGCAAGGAAGTATCACTCGTCCTTCAGCCTGTTAAGGGCACTTACGTGCCGATTGTGCGAAAGCCCTTGACAGACTTCGGACTCATGATAAAGGCAGCTGAGAGGATGACGGCGCCAAGCGCTTCACCATCCTCCATCATTAAAGAAGAGACCAGCTACTGCCAGTCTCTTTGTAAGTCGGGATGCAACCTCCCGGAATGTATTCATTTTCAACCCACTATGGCATTAAACTGGAATGAGAGGGGTTGCATCTCGTTTTACAACTGAGGTGTTATGTAAAGTATTTACGACATTGTGTAACACGTGTTGCCTCCTCCAAAAAGTGAGAATGCAAGAAAAGGAAAGGAGTTTTCAATGAATTATTTCAACTTAGGAATCGCTGTAGGTGTTTTTGCAGGTTCCTTCTTAGTTCTTTTTCGTAACAGATTGAGTAAGGAACAACAGGATTGTTATGATGAAAGGCAGGTAATCGTCCGCGGGAAGGGCTATCAATATGCTTTTTTTACCACCATGGGACTCCTCATGCTTTACGCCGCCTTTGCCGATAAGTTGGAGAAGTATTTGGACGCAGGAATTATCCCCCTTGCCATCCTCCTCTTCTCTGGACTGATTCTGATGGGGTACTGCCTTTTCCATGATGCCTTCTGGGGGCTTAGCAGTAAAAAAAATAAAACCATTGGTGTTACTGTATGGGCTATGTTCAGCGTACTGAATGTCCTAAACACCGTAGAGAATATCTCTCCCGATAAAATGTGGGTTGCAGGAAGGCTCAGCAGCCGTTTTATGGTTCCTCTCCTTCTCAGTATCTTTTTGCCATTGCCCTGATTCTCATGCTCATGAAGAATCGAATGAAGAATGATGAAGAGTGAGGTGGAAAATGAAAAATCTACGTTTAAAATCCGCCCGGGCGGGAAAAGATCTGTCTCAGCAGGAGCTTGCAGATCTGGTAGATGTCAGCAGGCAAACCATCAATGCCATAGAAAAAGGGGACTATAACCCTACCATCCGCCTCTGCCTTGCCATTTGTCATGTACTGGGGAAAACATTGGATGAATTATTTTGGGAAGAAGAGGATAATTAGCTGTAGAAAAAAAGGAGCTATAAAAAATCAAAATATTTTCCTACTCATTATTTTTTAAATCAGTTAGCCTTGTCTACCTACGCGGTATAATTCTGTTTTTAAGAATTAGAAATAAAATCTTCATTATGTAGTACATTAATATTTTTTATTCTCTCTTTCAGCTAAGTTCTGTGAAGATATTTTTTTCCATAAGCTATAGCTATGGCTTTAGAGAAAAATCTCTTTAGAATTTGATATGGAATTTTTTTATTGTTTTTTTCTTTCTTCTTTTTTTGCTATGATGTTATAAGTTAGAATCTTCTAACTAACTATGCGATATTATTTTTTCCTTTCTGATCTTATCGGATCAGCAGATAGGAATATACCCTGAAGGAGTAAGCTATGAGAGAGAATTTTCAAAATATTGATGCTAAGAAATTAGAAATTGTCCATGAAATTAAATCCGCCTATGATGAGGGAAAGATATCTTTGGAAAAAGCCAGAAAATCCCTTAAAGATAGAGTACAACACCTGGCTCCCTATGAAATTGCCATTATCGAGCAGGAAATGGTGGTAGAAAGCGAAGACGAGTGCATTAAGGAAGATATCCAAGCTATGCTGGAGGTCTTCCAGGATGTTTTGGTCACAAAGGATCAAGAGCTTCCGGAAAATCATCCCATCTCCTGCTATCGTAGGGAAAATGCCAAAAATGAAGGAATTGCTCCTTTCCGTGGAGGATTTGGTGCAGTATCCCCTTATTAAAAACCAATGGCTGGAACTTTATGAAGAATTGTTGAAATTCAAGATTCATTTGTCCAGAAAGCAAAACCAATTATACCCGGTTTTGGAGAAGAAAGGCTTTACCCGTCCTACCACCACCATGTGGACTTTGGATGACTTTATCCGGGATGAGATTGCAGAGTGCTACAATCTTCTCTTAGAGGATAAGGAAGAGGAATTTATCGGAAAGCAGGCTGAGCTTGTGGCGGATGTGCGGGATTTGATGGACAAGGAAGAAAATATCCTCTACCCTACCTCCTTGGAAATGATCAACGAAGAAGAGTTCCGTTATATGGCTGAGGGAGACCAGGAAATCGGTTTTGCCTATATTAGCGTGCAGGCAGATAAGTCCGGCAATTCAGCTTCGGCTTCCTCTTCTGCCTCAGCTTCTACAGCCGGTGCTCCCCTCTCCGGTCTTTCCTCTGCTCCCGGCTTTGCAGAAGAGCTTGCCGGTCTATTAGGAAAGTATGGCTTTAATAATAAGGAAGAGAAGCTGAATGTTAGCACCGGTCAACTTACCTTGGAGCAGATTAATCTGATTTATCAGCATATGCCTGTGGATCTTTCCTATGTAGATGAAAATGAACTGGTTTGCTTCTACACCGACACCAAGCACAGAGTTTTCCCCAGAAGTAAAAATGTCATCGGAAGAGATGTGAAAAACTGTCATCCAAAGGCTTCGGTACATATCGTTGAGGAAATCATTAAGAAGTTCCGTTCCGGAGAACAGGATAAGGCGGAGTTTTGGATTAACAAGCCGGACCTCTTTATTTACATCATCTACTATGCGGTTCGGGATGAAAACGGAAAGTTTCGTGGTGTGCTGGAAATGATGCAGGATTGCACCCATATCCGTTCCTTACAGGGCTCTCAAACTCTTTGACATGGGAGCAGCAGGAAAAGGGAGAAAGCAAGGAGACTTCTGAAGACGAAGACAAGAGGGAAGGCTCAGAGACTTCTGAAGATGTAGGCAATAAAGAAAGCGCAGGGTCTTTGGGAAACGAAGGAAATAGAGAAAGCACAGGGTCTTTGACAGCCGGCAAGCTGACGGAAATTACCGAAGATACCCTATTAAAGGATATTTTGGAAGCGGATCCCAATGTAAAGACTCTCCTTTTCCGATTAAGTGACCGCTTTAAGGCCTTAAACACTCCTCTTGCTCGTATTATGATGCCGAAAGCCACGGTAAAGATTATGAGTGAACGGGCAGAGGTGGATTTGGATACCCTGCTTCGAGAGCTTAGGGAGTATTTTAAACTATGAGCTTTCAAGGTTTACTCTTAGGCTTGGTTTGCTTTCTCTGCATAGGGATATTTCATCCCATAGTGGTGTATGCGGAGTATTACTTTAGTAAAAAAATAGCCTGGCTATTTTTCTTAATAGGTCTATCCGCCTGTATAGCCAGTCTTTTTCTCCCTTCTCTTTTCCTCTCCGGAAGTTTGGCCATCTTTGGCATCTCCTGCTTTTGGAGTATTCATGAATTATATGAGCAGGAAAAGAGAGTGGAAAAAGGATGGTTCCCGAAAAATCCAAGGAGAAACTAGGATGGATGAGTCCTGTTCAATATAGGCTTAATCTCTTGGTTGCATAAAAACAGCGTAGCAGCCATAAAACTGCTACGCGTAAAAAGTCTAACTTTAGGGGGTCACTTCAATCTGTCCCCTTTTTTTCAAATGCTCTTATTTTTCACATGCTAAATCATAAAGCACATTGGTATAAATTGCACAGGCCAGAAGCATCGTCTCTATTTCAAAGCCCTCGTCCGCCTCGTGCTCCGCACCAACCCATGATGCATATTCTCTTGTCGGGAAAATCGGACCGAAGGCGGCAAAATTCTCAAAGCTGCGCGCATAGGTTCCTCCGCCGATACGAAGAGGCGGTGTATAGGTATCTCCGCTAAAGGCACGGTAGTGCTTCAGACAAGTTTTAATGAGTTCACTGTCCGGATTGTTCAGAAGCCACTTGGAATCATCCACTAAGCACGTATCGATATGTAAGACTTCCTGAATGATGTCCGCACTTCTTTTTAGCAAATCACTGCCTTCACATTCATTCGGATAACGGTAGTCCAAGGCAAAGTAAACCCGGCCATTTTCAATATTTGCCTTACCTAAGTTAAAGGTTAATGGGCCCATATAGGCACCGTCATAATCCACCTTCAGGCCGACGCCGTACGGATCCTTGAACAGCTTCACTGCATTTAAGCTGAAGGCATCGTTATAGCAGCTTCCGACAAATTCAAACATCTTCACCGCCGCATTCACACCCATGTAAGGGCGAGAAGCATGGAAGGGTTTTCCATCAATATGATAATGCGCGCCTTCCTCATCCTGATGGCATTCTCCGCTTAGTCCATTTGCAAGCAGGAACTTCTCAAAATACTCTTTTTCGAGCGGCTTATCCACAATTACATCCGCCTTACCGATTACTACATTGAAAGCTGTGCCGGACTGCATAGACTTTATGCAGGAATCAATTTTCCCTTCAGCGCTAAAGTCCAGAATTCCCTTTTCCGCGTAGATACAGGGGAACTCCGCATCCGGTACGATTCCCATAATAGGATTCTTACGCACCTTCTTATAGTAAAGGATGCCGGCAGAGGTATTTTTCCTCATCGGTACCTAAAATCATCTGGATATTGTGCTTTAGCTTATAGCCCTTATCCTTTAATATCTTCATCGCATAATACGCCGCAATAGCAGGACCCTTGTCATCACAGGTCCCTCTTCCCATAATATAGCCGTCCTTAATTTCTCCTGCCAAGGGGTCAAAGTGCCAGCCGTCTCCGATAGGAACAATATCCAAGTGTCCCAGTATGCCTACCGACTCCTCTAAATTCCCGTACTGAATTACACCGGCATAGCCATCGACATTTTCCACCTGAAAACCGTCTCGCTTACCGATTTCCAAGGCCTTATCCAAGCACTTTGCAATGTTTGGGCCAAATGGAGCTTCCTTCGTTGCCGCATCGTCATCCCGCACGGATTCGATCTTTACCAGCTCTCGCAAGTCAGCAATCATATTGTCCTGATATGCCCGTGCTTCCTCTAAAAACTTCATTGTCTGAAACCTCCTTTGATTCTATGGTTTTGTTCTTTTTTATACTGTTTTAATTCTATTACTTTGTTATCTCTTATTCTACTCTAATCCTATTTTGGTTCTATTGCTTTGTTCTCTTTAAATCTATTTCTTTATCTTCTTTGAAATCCTCTGGATTCTGCTGTTCTCCATTATAACTGAAGGATATAAAAAAACACTTCTTGTTTAAGTATCGGAAGAATTTTTACATCTATGAATATTTCCGTCGTTATCTTCGTTTTCTCCGCAAAGCTCTTTTAATTCCTCAAAGCTATAGTCCTGATAGACCTTTCCTCGTTTCAGTAGAGATTCGGTCGTTTCAGGCAGGGTTTTCAGCAGAGTTTCCGGCTGAATTTCTTTCGGGAGAGAAATCAATTCTCCATCCGCATCTTCCGCCTGATGTGCTATAAAAATAAACTCTCCCTTTTCCCAGTCTATGGCAAAGTGATTCATCACCTCTGTAGCAGGCACTTGCAAGAGACTTTCCTCCTCAGAAATCATATTTTCATAGAGAAATTCATACAGGGCTTCCTTACCGATTTTGATCACTCTAACGGTGTTTTTCTTCATCCTTTTCCTCCCTCATCTTTATCCAAAGATAGCTTCCCTAATTCGTTTTTAAACTCTCTTCATTCTCCAGATATTCATGCATAAAGGGATACATAAAGAAGCTCATGGGGCGAACCTGCGTAGGGACTGGCTACATCCCAAAGCTTACTTTTTTTGCCCAACGCTCTATCACTTCCAATACCTTTGTCTTCTTGTCCGAGATACCCGATAGCAAATACAAGCTTCCTCGTAATACAGTTCTCCCAAGATCTCAAATTCCTTGATCCTTTCATAATAGTCCACTGTATCTCGGGGACTACCCCTTCATATAAAAGTAAATTAAAAAGCTTCATCTTATCAAAAGTCTTTTTCCCGTATTTAGCTTTAAACTCTGAGATCAAGTCCGTAGCGGTTTTTCAGTACTTTTTGGAGGTTGATAATCTCGTGCTCCTTGATTCCGGTAAAAATATCCTGCTGAATATACTGCAATAAAATCTCGCAATAATTATAGCGTTGGCATGAGCCCTTAAGGCACTTCTCTTCCTCTGCTTCCATTAGCCTACTTTGCTCTTCATGAAGAGCTTTACTTACTTCCGCTTCCCGTCCGATTTTCTTTGCCGCAAAGCACATGGCCATCATATATTCGTTAGCTACATTAGAATAATACCACTCATCCCAGAAAGGCATTAGAAGGAGAGTATGGCTTACCGCCTCTTCATACTTTCGGTCAAAAAATTCCACTCCGGCCCTTACCGCAAGATTTTGATGGGGAAACTTCTCTTCAAAGGCATCAAGCTTCGGCAAACTTTCATAGGAGCCATTTTTGATTTCCTCACAAATGTCTCGGTACTTCTTCGGTAGTTTTATTGCTTCCATAAGCATCCCTTTCTCGGACAATACCCCCGTTATCAATACTGTTCCCAAAATATTAAAATCCGGATTCCCCTCAGTCTATTGTCTGTAAAATATCATCCACGAACTCCGAAACCCCTGATGCTGCATAAGTCACCTCATCCGGATCATGGATATAGCAAAGAATCTGTCCCTCTTTCCCTCCTTATCCGGGATCAAAATCCAGCATCAAAAAACAACTGTCACAATACTCCGCAAAAGGAATCCATTGCCTATGAAAAAGATAGGGCTTAATCCTGCTATCCCGCATTTTCTCTATGTCTTCTTCAGTGAAAAAGTCCGGAAACTCTGTCAGAAGAGCGTCTCTGTTCTGAAAATATTGTTTTGTCTTCTCCATCTGCTCCAAACTCATCAGGTTAAATGACATTTCCACGTCATGAATTACTGAAGGGTAAAGACACTGAAAAGATATTTGCTTCCGTTTTTTTATAGCTGTAAAGCTGCCTTAAATGTCTTTTCGGTAGCTTGATGTTGAAACTTCTTCTCAAAAGACTCTATCTCATTTCTGCGAAGCCCCGGGAATCTCTTGATACTCCTCCCAATATCCCTCTTCTATCGGATCGTCCAAGTCCAGTTCCTCAAAATTCTCTACTACGTACTGTTCTATTCTCTTTATCTTCTGAATAAGGTCCATTTCTCCTCCTGCTTTCTTTTGTCATGAAGATTCGACACAAAAACGCTTACCTGCTTAAAACGATAGTAATTATACTATATCTGTCCTAAAGAAACAGGAGTTCAATTGCATTTACCCTTACGATTCCCAAGGAAGCGAAAACTCTAGATCAACTATCTGAAGCTGATTTAAATGCAAAGCTCTCCCCTCTCGTGTCAAGCAACTGACACAAAATTTGTTGTCTATTTTTAGACAGCAAAAAGAGAGTGATTTCTCACTCCCGCTTGCCTCTATTTCCATATGATTTTTTGAACTATACTACCTTCACAGATACCTGACTCAACATACTTTTCCATAAGTTCTCGTGTAAGCTCATTATCTGTTACTACTTCTGTTTCGTTAGAAGATAGTTTTATCTTTTCTTTGGGCTTTACTTCTGCTTCACCATATTTTTCTTTAATAAGTGCGAGCACCTGTTCTTCTAATTTATCTACCCTTGAATTTTTATGTTCTACATTATTACACTTACAGTTTTCTTTGTTTCAAACATAAACATTCTCCTCAGTTTTATTTTCTGCTTTAACAGTAAATATCGATAGTCAACCTCTCGGAATGAACTTCTTCCATCGCCTGAGTACATCCTTCAGTGGCTCGTCCAAATATGAATATGCCTTGTTCTTAATCCAGTCCGGGATGCCGTAAGCCGCCTCCGCTATGCTCCCGGTAATTGTCGCCAGCGTGTCGCTGTCTCCGCCGAGAGATATAGCGTTCCGGATAGCATCCTCAAAGTCAGTGCTTTCCAGGAAGGCAATGATAGCTTGAGGTACGGTATCCTGGCAGGTTTCATTGAAACGATATGTAGGACGGATTTCATCAAGCGTTTTGGAAAGGCCGTACCCGTATTCGCTTTCAATATGCTCCTTGATGCGTTTCTTGCATTCCGCAGGATCATCATTGATAGGCTGCTCGTAGTCGCCGTAATATCCGCCGAAGTAGTATCTGCACATGAAAATTGCATCTGTCGTTGCCATCGCACCCTTGATACCTTCGGGATGGTTATGTGTTACTTCAGCAGACAACCTTGCTCTGTCCCTGCCATTGGACGGCCACATTCCCGTCCGGGCGCAGAAACCGCAATCCATCATCCATGCGCAGGGTGAAACCCGCATGGCCGAGCCGTTTCCAAAGCTGTTATACGGCTCACGGTTATCGGAATTGATCCACATTCCAAATCTGCCACCATATCCCACGTCAGGGTACATCCGACCATATTTCTTCATGGCATCGATGAAAGCATCCTTTTCTCCGCCATTCATAACAGCCTCTGCAACAGCGCAGGTCATGACGGTATCATCTGTGAAAAAGCAGTCGTCACGAAATAAAGGAAAATCCTTTGTTTTAATATTGTGCCATTCGTAGACCGAGCCTACGATGTCACCGACTATTGCTCCAAGCATATATCAAAACCACCTTTCTTGCATTGCTCCGAGAAATTCATCAGTAAGCGGATAATCGGCACTCTCAGGCAAAATGGCGTCAATACCGCAGTATGGACATATAGCTGTCACTTCTTCATCTTCGTCCTGTTCAGGACACCATTCCTCAATCTCAGCTGGAGAGAATATCTTGAGACAATAGAAGCAACCGCATTTACTGTTTTTCTCAAGCACATCTCTATTGAATCTTGCCGCCTCGTGCGCAGCGGTTAAATCATATTTATCCATATTCCTCTCCAATCATATTACCTCGTTGTAAATACCTGTTTGAATTCCTGCTCGTGAGTTTTTCATTTTTTTGTAACAAACCCAGCATAATCCGTTGAATCCACAGGAATTTTTAAGCCATGCTTGGTAATGCTAATATCATCACGCGGCGATACATTTGCTTCATAGGTCGAGCCGCGATTCATCCACAGTTTCATATCATCAGAGCCTTCTGCCTCTGGGTAAAGATAGTATCCCGCCTTGGCGTCAAAACGGAACATATACGCCAACACCTGCAGGTAGTCCCGATTTCCGATGTTATCAAGCGGCTTGTACTTGGCATCTGCGATTATTCTCACTTTATTGTCTCGGCTGATAAAGTCAGGATAGATTAAACCTATGTTACACGCAAAAAGTCGCTGGGCTCCCTTACCGCCTTTGTTCATCGGGTGATAAAAGACATCCTCTATTAGGGAATTGACATACTCCTCCCACAGCCATGCGCCGTCAAACAAAATGCCGTATATCTGCCTTGAACCGGAGCCAATCTGGTGCTTCTGATGTCGAAGAATCAAAAGGCACAGCCTCTGCAATGCGAGATACTCCCGGAAGTATGCGTGGCGCACGGTATTCTTCTTGTTCTCCTCAATGATTTTCTGCCTGTCATAAGGCTCATATCCGGGCGTGGCATCAATAACAAGTTTTACCTCATCCTTTACTTTAACGAGGAGATTTCTACCATAAGGTTTCCTTTTGATAAATTCTATGGTATGCCGTACCAGCTCCATCAGGCTGTTATCATAAGAAAATTCCCTCTGTGAGTATGCGACATTCCCCGTGAACGGTGTATTCTTCTCTATGTGCCTTGCAATATCGATAGCGCCCTTTACATTTCCGTCATTGTAACTATGCCGAATGTATTTTTTGAACAGACCTTTCCGCATGGCTGTTTTCAGATAATACGGAAACAGGAATAGCAGAAAATTGAACAGACGGCTATCCTGATTGGCATCCGACTCCAAATCGACAATATTGGGAAAGTCCATCACTCTGTCGAGAAGGTACTGGAAGAAAAAGTCATCCTCCTCACCTCCGAAACGTGACTCAATAATAAGGCGCTCGTCTCCACAACCGAGAAAGCCCATCACATTTCCAGAACGATAGCTGTCGTTAACGCTCTGGATTATCATTTGATCCCGCGTAATGTCCTCAGCATCCTTAACGATTTCAGGGAAGACAAAGACGCCTTCCCGTTCAAGCTGCTCCAACGTCTTATCCGCAATCTTGCCCGTAAGGGTTCCTATATCAGAAAAAGAGTCTTTCTTCTGCTGCGAGTTATCCTTGATCTTGTGTAGTTTCATTCGCATCACCTTCGGCAGGCTTGTATAGCCATACGCTTTCGCAAATTTGCTCATAAGCCCTTCCTCATCATACATACCCCGGATGTATTCCTGCAGGAGCGGCTGCAGATAGTCCGTCCAAAGCTGGTCGAAGTCGAGCGTCTTCAACTTGAGGAAGTAGGATGCGCCAATCTGGTAATTCTCGTTTAAGTCCTCTACAGCTGCGATTTCCTTATTGAGTGCAGCCATTCTCCTAATGGCTTCGGCTTCAAGCTCCTCATTTTCAAGAGATGCAAGCATCTCAAGACGCTCGTCGGCACGGAGCTCCACAAAGCGGAACCTTCTGCGCATTGCAAAATCAAAGCTGTCCACAGAGCGGTCTATATCGTTCATGGTGCCGATGATGTAAACATTCTCCGGGATATAGAACTTTTCATCTGGGTCGGAATGCAGATTAGCATATTGCGTAGAAATTTCACCGGCTTTGCCACGATATCCAGGATCGATAGCAAAGAAGAGCTCGCCGAAAATCTTTGAAATCTCACCACGGTTGATCTCGTCAATAATGAAGATGTACTTCTTCAGTTCTTCCTGCTTTGCCTTCGCCTTGGAGGCAGCACTTTTCTTTGCCCTGATCGCCTTATAAATAGCGAAGTCGTAGGAATACGCCTGTGTAGCAAACGACTTTCCGAAGAAGGTCGTAATATCCTTAATCTTGTCGAACTTCTGCCCGGACTCCAGCATCCTCCGTACCTCATCCAAATTGAGGGTAAGACGATTAACAGTAGCATTACCGGGGATGGAGATATTGATATGCTTGTTATCAACGCTGGTAATCGTAAACTCATTGCCGTTAATCGTTTTAAAGCTATCCACGCCGAGCTCGATACCGGAGAAAAACTCCGTCATGGACTCCTGCACAGAGAGTTCCTTTTCTATCGTTTCCTTCGACTTCTGGGAATCCTCGTAGTTCTTTCTTGCACGGGCAACGAATTTCTTGAAGATGCCATCCTGCAGTTCAAAGCCCATAGTCCCATCGTCATTTACCTTCGGTCTCAAGCCTTCGATAAAATCAGAGTAGTCATAACTCGGATGGAACTGCACAAACTCCACCTGTTTCTTCTGCTCATCTGTGAGCAGTGTATAATCGTCGAAATAACCGTTGCTGATAATATCAGTGGCGATTTCTTTTGCAAGGTATGATTTTCCAGTACCCGGCGCGCCTCTGAAAATCAGATTTTTCGATGCTATCAGCATGGAAGAGAACGGATTCCGATAACCCTTGAACTGCTGAACGAGTTCTTCCTGTGCGGCTGCTTCTGTCTCCGCAACCTCGGTTTCTTTCTCATCTTTCTCGCGGTAGGTCAGAATAAACTGATCCCCAGGCTTTCCAAATCGCTTCAAACATTCCTGAGCGAAAATAATCGTAGAGAAGATATTCCAGCAATAGATAACGAACTGTCTGCCGTTGTCATAGCCATATGTCAGGTACTCTATGGTGTTACGGTGCTTCTTAAATTCCTCCACGCTGGAGAATATCCCGCGGATCATATCGCTATCCGGATTGTATTTGCAGATAGGAAAGCTCTCCTTATCCTCAACCGACATACCGGATATCTGCTTTTCAAAAATCTGGAAAGCGATTCGGGGCATGGTTTGATTCGAGTTTCTCCTTTCGCCTTTGCTATAAGAACGCTTAACCATTTCCCCGTTCGCCTTTTTGAAATACACATCAAGAGGCTTATAATTGTCGCCAAGGCTCAAGTTGTCCATTGTAAAGCGCTCATCAGTGGATTCCACACTCTCGGCAGTTACAGACAGTTCAAATTTCTCCTGCTGCTTTGTCTCTATTGTAAATTCTTGTCCTTCAAGGTAGCTCTTTGCCTCCACGGCGCTAAAGCCCTCTGTGGAAATATCCGTACCGTTTGCTATATGGTCAGCCACGTCCACCACATACTTCAGCGGGTACCGCTTTCCGTCCTCGGTCACAATTTCATACTTCGTGCTCTGGTTATGAAAAGGCACGCCGTTCTCATCGATATACTTTAAGGCGTCGATGATGTCCTGTTTTTTGATTTTTGGAATAGCCATGCTGCACCTCCATTATTTCTTCTTTGCTTCTTACTCCGTTACAGTCTCTTCAATAAACAACTCCGGCGTATTGAAATGAACATCCGGCAGTTCTCTCTGCACTTCCGAGTCTGTGCATTTTTGAATATCTGTCCAGCGTATTTTGATGGTTCCATCATCCTGCCGGATTATATAATCATCCTGGTGATCACGAATGTATGTAGCCGATTCACGAGAAAAGCCATATCGTTGCAACTGTATGATTATCTCATTTGTGGTTCCGTACTCCACATACTCATACCAGTTGCCCGTGGCAAGAGAATCCTCACCGTTGATTTACTTGTACTCAGTAGAGAACCGCAGAAAATAATTCGAGATGCTGTCCAAGAAAATGTCCGGACCCCCGAGTCTGAAATTTTTTCTGTAAATGATGGTCTTCTATGAAAGTTACGTTGCTTGAGTAGCACAAACTGCTGTTCAAGCGTTGGTTACTATCTAACAAAAATCAGTTGGAATGTCAAGGGCGCTCAGCTCTGCTGAGTGTTCAGTTTACCCTTAACAAGACAGCTGATTTTTGTTATTCAGGAATTCGACCGAATTGAAATTCATGTTGTTTAAGCTTTCCCATAAACCAAGAAATTCAATTGTATCTTTTCTTCTCATCCAATTTTTAATTGCATCACTTGGTTCATCGCTTTTATATCTAGCAATATCCGTTAGACTTATATAGTCGTTTTGAAAGTCTTAAGTATAAATCCTTTGGCTTCAATCGTCTCTTTTTTCACCTTAGACATATGAGTTCCTCCTTTATGCTGATGTACTGTTTACAACATTTATTTTCATAATAACTGCTCTAAACAGCATACCAACGATTCATTTTTTTGATTTTAAACTTTGGTAGAAGCTCTAAAACCCTTGTATTTACTTGACTATTTGCCTGTGTCATTATTATGACACGAAACCCACAGCTATGATCAATCACTCCGTAAGAAGGGGCGTCCGTTTAATGAAGTCTTTGACTTAATCATGTAAGGGACTTCTCTTACATGTCATTCCACTGTAGTTCTTTCGGATTTTCCAGAAAAAAGCTGCTGCCATCAAAATCATTACATAAGCAAATTCCTTTTTCCTCGATACGCACGCTGCTATACCACTGTCCCAAAGAAGCGTATTGTCCGTAATGAATATTAATCAGCATACTGCAAATCGGACTCCAACTGCCTTTCTCCACCGTCTCCGCCAGTAAATAATAGGCATCTAAAAACAGGAGATTCCGCCCATAAAGCCAAAAGGGAAGCGACCTTTCAAGTAGCGGAAGCTTTGCGGAAAAAATCCCGTCTCCATGAGGTGCTTCCGTTTCATATTGAAAGTCTATTTCACTGCCGAAATAAGCGATGCTTCCCCCGTTAGGGCCAAGGTTTATCGGAACTCCCTCTTCCGCAATGAAAAATTCCATAATTTTTCCTCCACTTCCCAATCTAATCGAATCAAAATTCCAGAAAAAGATAATTTATTATATCACGAATAGAACTCTCCTGTGTTATGCTTAAAAATCTCTAGAATAATTTATTTTTTACCATTACAACAAAAGTAATGGTAAAAAAAGAAGTATTCTTTATTTAAGCATTTATGATACGAGTAGAAAGAAAGGAAATCGAAAATGGATTTGAGCCAAGAAGAACTAAAGAAAATAGATGAACTTCAGAATACTACGCGGTTTCAACATAGCTGGAAAGCCATACGGAATACCATCACTTGGAAAGAAAGAGTACAACATTATTTTGCTAGGAATATGGTTCTTTTGTTTCTTTGCTTTCTTTTTGGTGGCGGTTTAATGCTCCTTACCGATGAAGGTGCTCTTCCCCGCAGTGAATTTATAGATGCACTTATGATGCTCCTCGCCAGACTGGGCATCTTTCTTGTGGTGCTTCAGATTCTTAGTGTCCTACTTTATAGCTTGATTGGTTCCGGTTGGGAAGCAAAGCAAAGAGCTAAGCTCCGCAAGCTTTATGAACGAGACATTCTTGCAACGATACTGCAAGTCCTTTATCCTTCTTCAGAAATCGATACGGAACATGACATGTCCCCGAACAATGTAAAAGAAGTGGTTCCCAGTTCAGAATACTATATCCAATCCGGAATACTCAAGCTCAATGATGAAAGAGATCTCAAAACAGTGGATTTATATGCGTATAGTGTCATAAAAGGAAAAGACGGTTACGATGATGTAACCGACTTTCTCGGACAGGTCTACTCCATAAAGAACACATTCTCTTTAAAAGGAGAATTGCGGATTGTTCCGACAGAGCATTTCCTTCTCTTTGAAACCCAAGGGGGCTATCCCGGCACCATGCAAGACGGGAAGAAAATCGATGTAGAAGACATACAGCATAACGAACACTACAACATTTACTGTACGGATGAACAATCTACAAGAAAATTCTTAACTCCCACTGTCATCGAATGGTTTAACAGCATGACTTTGGACTGCAAGTTTTCCTTCTATAGCAACGAAGCTCGGATTTATTTTGCAAATAATAACGATCGCTATTCCTTCGCCGTGCCAAAAGACAAGAAAAGTCTTCAGGCATGGCGGATTGAAGACGCGGCAATAAAGTTGAAATATGCCGTATATTTTGCAAACGAAGTAACGGAGATGCTGTATAAGAACGAAGGATTTTCATAGGATTCCGCTTTTCTTTGCATAGAAACTCTTTCTTTGTATAGAATTTTTTTCTTTGCATAAGATCTCTTATTTTGTCTTACTTAATTTCACCTTGGGAACAAGGAAGTACAGAGGAATGATATTCAGTACAAAGCTTGTGATAAAGAGCAGCATATCCTTTAGCTGAATTCCATTTCCGGACAAGATTGCATTCATCATATTCGTGTAATAATAGCCCGGGAAAATCCTTTGTACTTTGGCAACAAGGGAAATAAATCCGCTTTCCGCTCCAAAGCTTGCGAAGGGCATAATGGTCAAAGCTGCCAGAATAATGACCGGAAATCCCACTGTATCGATGAGTTTGGCATCCAATCTCACACCAAGTACAAAGCCGATAATGCTGAAGTAAATACCCATGACGGTCAATAAGAAAAACTGAATGCCCAGCTTTCCGTTAATCGGGAATTTGGCAAATATCGTCGCAACGCCTAAAACCACGACAAAAATCAAGGTATTTAACACGATTTGTACGAAGGTCTGGTCCAAAAGAAAGTTTTTGATTCCGTAGTTGGAAAATCGGGATTCAAAGGAATAAAAACCGATGTCGGAGGAAATTCTTTTGCTAAAGGTTGCTAGGCTGTTTCCGATGATACCGATAAATACAGCAATCCCCAGCATAATATTCGGCAGCATATTCGCCTGAATATTGTATAAAAACATATACCAGGCCAGCGGAAGAAGAATCGTAAACAAGACAAATCTTCTGTTTCGTAACACCTGCTTTAATTGAATCATACTAATCATTTTTAGGCCTCCTTTTCAACCTTTTCTCTATAAAACTCTTCAATCGTTTTCCCCTGCCGGTGAATCTCTTCTACGGATTCCGTTGCAGCAATTCGTCCATTCTTTAAAATCATCACCTTTGTAAAGAAGTGATCAATCTGGTTAAAATCATGGGTAACAATCACGGAAGTATATTTTTCCTTCTCAAGAAGCTTCCAAAACCGGTCTACGGATTCCAGATCCATTCCGGTGGTTGGCTCATCCAGAAAAATCAGCTTCGGAGAATTTAAAATGCTGAGTAGTAAGGAAAGTCTTCTCTTTTGCCCGCCTGAAAGACCGCCCACATATTGCTTTTTAAAATCCTGCAAGGAAACTTTTTCTAAGGCTTTATCCACATCTATTACAATTCGATTCATCGCACTTTTTAGCTGTACTAAATCCGAAACCGTCAAATCCTCGATCAAAATATCGCCCTGGGGCATCATACCGATTTCTGTCTGATAATCCAGTGCTGTGTCCACTGTCCCGGAATTTGCCTCCAACTGACCGGCAATGATTTTCATCAGCGTGCTTTTTCCCGCTCCGTTATTCCCCAGTAAAGCGACCTTTTCTCCTTCTTCTATGGAGAAGGAAACACCCTTTAATACCTCTTTATTTTTAAAGGACTTCTTGATTTCATCTACTCTAAACATCTAAGTGAACCTCCCTTTCTTTTTTGTTTACGAGGCTCATTATAGAACGTATGCCGGAAGAGAAAATAAGCTTGTCGCGAACGGTAATTCTTTTGTCGCGAACGGTATTTTTCTGAAGAAGCCAGACTGAAAGAACATCGTATAGAAGCAAAAAAAGATTTTTGAAAGGGGTATCGCACAAAGAAGCGCACGAAAATAGACCTTAGACAAGGCTTCCAAGGTCTATTTACAAAACTGAATGGTTTGAGAAAAAAGATGATTGGCGCTGCGGGTACTGATGAGGGATTTCGGGTATTTTTCTAAAATCGTATGCACGTTATAAAGACCTAGTCCTCTACCTTCTCCCTTAGAGGAATACCCCTTCTCGAAAATAGGAGAGAGCTCCAGTTTTTCCGCCTTTGTGCTGTTTTCCACCACCAAAATGAGCATTCTCTCCTCACGAATCAAGGCGATAGCGATTTTCGGTGCTTCGGCAGTAAGACATCCCTCTATGGCATTGTCACAAAGAATAGAAAGAATCTTGATGAAATCCAGCAGCTCGATTTGAAAATCATAAATCTCTTCTTCTATCTCCACAGAAGTCTCTATCCCCTTACTCTGGGCCTCCAGGAGCTTCGCGGATAAGACACTTTTTACCGCATCATTTTCAATCCGGCTTAATTTTGCAAGGTCAAATTTACTGCTATAAAAGGGCTTTCCACTATCTTTTAGAACCGTATTATAAATGTTTTGAATGCTGTCAAAGTCTTTCCGCTCAATTCCCAGCTTCAAGCTGGTTAAGATATTCATATAGTCATGGCGAAAACTGCGAATCTCTCCGTATAACTCCTCCACATGATGACTGTATTCGGAAAGCGCCTTTAGCTCACTGTCCTTTTGCTCCAGAACTTCCGCTTCCAGTCTTTCCTTGGAAACGGCATTGATATATAAAAGCACCACGAAAAAGATAATGATATAGAGATTATTCAGCTGTCCCCGAAGGCTGTCCGCCCAAGAAAATCTGTCACGCAGCATCAAAAAGGCTGTAATCAAAACAGTGTAAACCATCATCGAGAGATTGATCGGCAGTAAATAGCGGCGAAAAAAGCCCCGCGCAAAGCCTTTCTTCAGCTCCTGAAAATTGATTTTCAGAGATTTTATAATAACAAGATAGAGGGGGAAAACCAGAAGTTCAATCAGAAGATCATATCCGCCGATACTCGCCTCATTGTAAACGGAAATTCCGAAGAACGGAAAGACATAGAAGGCCAGCATCCTTCCCAAAAGGCTTTCTAAAACAATAGGATAAAGGCCGTAAAAAAGCTTCAGCCCTCCGTCTTTCTCCCGATTTCGATAGAAGCTGTACAGCACGAAGCTCACAAAATACCCGAAGAAAGCAAGAGGCGGAAAAAAGAAGAACAATAGCTCAAAAAGAACCGGAACAAGGAGAAAAGACCAAAGAGGCATATTTTCATCGCTAATCTGACGATAGAACAACATCACGTTGACGATTTTCACATATTCAATTGTCAGATTCATCATAGATTCCATACATTCTCCTCTCTGAAAATATTTTACTGCTTCATCTGCTTCATCCGTTCCAAAAGTCCTCTATACTTCATACGGGAAATCAGACAGCTCTCCTGATTCTCGAATACCGCCATTTTCTCCTCCTTATCAATCTTTACAATGTTTTCCGGATTGACCACAAAGGAGCGGTGACATTGGTAAAGTCTGGAATCCGCCTTTTCCAGGTCGGAAAGCCCTGCATAGAACTCGATTCTTTCCTCCTTGGTATGTAAAATCACCTTATGGACGGTAGGCGAAGACTCAAAATACAAAATTTTATGAAAAGGAACCTGCACTCTGGCCATGGCCGTTTCAAAACTGAAAGAATCCTCCGATACAGTAGCACCAAGTTTTTCCAACGTGTACTCAATAGCCGACTCCACACGCTCGGAAAAATGTTCCTCATCCAAAGCTTTGTCAATAAAATCCAGTGCCGAAACCTTATAGCGAAAGGTAATCGGCATAAATTCCGAATGGGTTGTCACAAATACGATAGTGGCATTGGGATCTCGGCTCCGAATTTCTTTCGCAATATCCAGCCCCTTCTTTTCCTCTCCTCTAATCTCAATATCCAAAAAGAAAAGCTGATGAGAACCTCTTTCCGTTATCGCAGTAAGAAGCTGCCCGGCATTTCCAAAGATTTCCGGTGCCTTACAAGATAAGCTCTTCCTACTAATCAGTTCCTTAATCACCTTTTCAATGCGGGATTGTTGTATTCTTTCATCCTCTAAAATAAAGATTTTCAGCAAGTCTCTCACTCCTATTAAATAAATTCTTATGGCAATTTCCGAGTTCCTATTAAATAATCTATAATAAAAAATATGTGAATTTTAATTATAAATGGCAAAAATGCGCTATTTCCCAAAAGCTGCTGCTATACGCTTCAAAAATAATCGGTTTATTTTACCATGCTTTACCTAAAATAGAGTAAGTTTTTTCGGTAGTTTGACAGTTAAATCGTTCCAAAATCTCCTCAGGCCTTGGATTGAAGAATGTTTCCGGATAAAGAAAACAAGAGCTCATAAATGGTGTAATTACGCCGTTTATGAGCTCTTGACTCTCTACACCAATAACACTCGTAATATCTCCTTCTGTCCATAAGATTAGGAATAGCATGCTATGTCATTTCCTATCAACAAATATAGAACGAATAGTCGATATCTTTTTCTGCACTGATATGATAAGCATCTTCAACATCGGTTCCCCAACTGTCTATGCCACCAACACCACGAACTGCACCATAAATACACAACACCGTTCTTCTCGCCGGCGGTAATTCCTCATGATGTAAAGCATTCTCAATTTCACTTGCAGTATACGGCAGGCATGAAAAATCGAATTTGGCGTCTGCCTTTTCGATCCGAAGCGTGTGATTAGATACATCCGTTTTGCTGTTGTCCAGACTTGTACGGCGTGTAACTTCAAGCCATTCCGTATCCATTCTCATACCACATTCCTGAGGCACAATATAAGGGGTCAAGCTCAGGTCGGTAACTTCAAATACACCTTGTTGCGCACCCGCTTTTCGATCCGGATACGTCTCTCCTGACAAGCCTTTATAAATATACTTTTCTGCAAGTGTGGGCATAATAAACCGCATGCCAAAAACCGGAAGTTCCGGAAGATCCTTCTTTCCATCATAGTGCACATCTACTTTGATTTTTCCGGAAGTATTTACGGTATATGATACCATAACCGTTGTGACGGGAACAGAAATGGTCTTATACAGATACTTGACCGTAATCTCATTTGCCGATACATCTCCACCATAGCTGTTGTTATCCGGTGCCTTACAATTCTGCACCGCTCCATCCATAATGACCGTAATGTCCTGACAATCAATAAACATATCCGCTGCTAGCCAATGACCACTTTTAATGTGAAATTTGCTTCCTCTGTCGTTATCTGTCAAAGCCCTCCAAAATGTAGGCTTAGGGCACCGAAATAGCCATTCATATCCATCCTTCACTATCGATTCAAGCCCCCCCTGGGCATAGGAAAAAATGTAACTAAACCCCTCTCCATGTACGCCAAGAGTAAAATCGCCATATACCACCCTTAATTTTTCATTATCTGTATAAGCCATAGTAATACCTCACTTCCTGCATTGCCGGTTTCTCTCTACGGTCTGCGAATAAAATACCATTTGCAGAAAATTCATAATCGGCAGGTCGATCTTCAAAATCACCGCCATAACGGAGAACATCCTTCCCTGTAACCGGATCTTTTACCAAGATTGCCTGATCTATGAAGTCCCAAATAAATCCGCCTTGATACAGGTCGAATTCATCAATCAGCTTCATGTAATCCCCAAGGCCGCCCATTGAGTTCCCCATATCGTGCATAAACTCGCATAAAATGTACGGCTTTTTCGGTTTATCACTTAAATATTCCGCTACATCCTTGGGGTTTGCGTACATCCTACTCTCAATATCTGAAATTGTATCTTCGTATGCTCTATTATAATAGGAACTTTCATAATGAACTAAACGTCCATCCTTCTTATCCTTAAAATAAACGTTCATAGCCTCGATGTCATCGCCTGCATAGGACTCATTTCCTAGAGACCAGAATAAAATCGAAGTATGGTTTTTAAAGTTTCAAAGCTGGTTCTTGCACGATTCATAACAGCTTCTTTCCACTGGGGAATAGACCCCGGCACGTTGCAAGACGGTTCAATAGCACCGAGCTTTTGAAAACTTCCATGGCTTTCCAGATTGCACTCTGCCATGACATAAATTCCGGCTTCATCGCAAAGAAAATACCAGGGAATTTGATCCGGATAATGGCAGGTACGTACGGAATTGATATTATTTTTCAAAATACATGCTATATCGGAATGCATCTCCTCCATTCCGATGCATCTTCCGGTCTTTGGGCTCCATTCATGACGGTTAACCCCTGTGATGACGAGACGCTTTCCATTTAGATAAATGACCTTATCAATGATTTCTACTCTTCTAAAGCCAATATCATACGGTACAAGCTCCAGTAACTCTCCATTCTCGGCATTTATTAACGCAATTGTTGCTTGATATAGATAGGGGTGGTGATTATCCCAAGAATGAATTGCCCCAACATCCGTATATATTTCTCCCGTGAGGTTTCCGTTTAAGCCTTGTAATGGAACACTGTTCTCCGCAACCACATTCCCTTCTCTATCTCTCAACACAAACTGCGCATGGACAGTGACTTGCTTTCGAGCAGATACTCTCATGCTCACCGCTACACTTCCATGTTCATTGTCCGGGTTCAATACAGGCTTAAACCACACATCCTCCATATGGACATCCGGCACTGCTTTCAACGTAACATTTCTAAAGATTCCAAGAAACGGAAGAAGTCCTGATCTTCCAAAAATGCTGCTGTACTCATTTTATGAACTTGTACGGCAAGGATATTATTTTTTTCACGAATATACGGTGTAAGATCAAACTCAGAGGGTGTAAAACTATCCTCAGCGTAACCCACAAACTGCCCATTAATCCACAAATACATCGCTTCCTCTACTCCTTCGAAGCAAATGCGGATTCTTTTTCCAAGCATCGTCGGTTTTAAATCAAAATGTTTAAGATAAGAGCCCACAGGATTATAGCTCGCTTCCGAAAACATTCCTTCCTCTGCTCCCGTGCTGTCCAGGCTATACGCACCTCGGTGGTACTCTTTGCCTTCCCATGGATACATGGTATTGATATAGCGAATCTTATCATATCCGGCTAATTCGATATGCCCCGGCACCATGATTTTATCAAAATCGGAAGCATCAAATCCCTCTTCATAAAAGTTGCCGGGCCTACTCGCTGCATTTTTGCTAAAAGCAAACTCCCACTGACCATTCAGTGACTGTGATAAAGGATTATCCGTTTTTCCCATATCCGCATAATCCATATAGTATGAATGGTCACTATGTGCATCCAATTGATTCACACGAAAAATTTCCGGATTATCCAACCATTTTATGCAAGCGTTCATAGGGCTCCTTTCTTTTTTGCAAACCTCTGATACCTATCCTCAAGGGCGTTCGTGAACAATACTCTACTGTTTTAATAAACTCCGACAAAGGAAATGATAGGTGCTACTCTCGAATCTTCAATGTGCACTTCAAGCATTTTCGTTTCTTATGTTGAAGATCCATAATCTTCTTGCTGACTTAGCTCCGCGGTGATTGCAGGATCCGTCATATCAATGTCCCTCTATTTGTGCTTTCAGCTGCTGATTTGCCTCTTCAACATTCATTTTAGACATGATAAAAGTTATACATAATGACAAAATCATCGGAATCCACAAATACATGACATAAAGCATACTCAAACAGGATTCCGGTTGTACGGCAGACTCTTTAACAAAACCGCTGGCTTCCAGTAGCCATCCGCAAAGAGCAACTCCTATGCCACCTCCAATCTTGGTTCCAAAAGATGTACAGGAGTACATCGTTCCATCAATATGCTTGCGTTTTGTAAGATAGGTATATTCAGAGCAGCTTGCTACAACTGCCCCCATGTCTCCTTGCCAAGGCGCCATTCCCAGTGCGGCAATTGCAGTAAAGGCCAGCATCAAAGGCACACTTCCCATATAGCCGGCAAAAATCACACCAACACGACCTGCCGTACCTAATATATAGCCGGCAAGATTCATCCGATATAGACCATTCATCTTTTCAACCAGCATCGGTGTAATACACATGGCAATAATAACCGGAATATTAATTGCCCAAGAAAACACGGAATACAAATTCTCATTCTTAAGAATATAAATCATGTAATAAATACCCATATTCAGCATAGCAGAATAAATCTGCTGGCAGATATAAGCCATGCAAATCATAAGATAATATTTATTGGAGAAAAGGAGTTTGGCAGCTTCGGTTAAACCGTATTTCTCTTCGATATGCTCTTTTCCTGCATTTAATTCTTCTTCTGACAGCTCCTTAATAGAGAAAACGGAAATTGTATTGACTACCAATCCTATAACGGCATATACAATGGCAACCGTTCTCCATGCGGCAGCAGCACCGCCAAGATATCGAACAAACTGAACAGTAACAGACTGGATGATTAAGCTTGTTGAAAACGCAAAAATGAAACGAAGTGAACCCATTTCCACACGTTCCTTACTATTTTTGGTGCAGAAGGTAACCAGAGAAGCATACGCAATGTTATTAGCAGTAAAAAACACCGCATTTAGGAGTGTATAGGCAAGGAAAAACCAAGCATATTGTGCCGTCGTTCCTAAGTTATCCGGAATGGCAAAATTGGCCACAAGAGTCACGGCACAGCCAATATATGCATAAAGCATCCACGGTCTTGCTTTCCCCAGTTTACTCTTTGTTTTATCAATCATCATTCCAAAAAACATGTCGCTTATGCCGTCAAATAATTTCGACACCATGATTAAAGTTCCTACGATACCGGGATTTAACCCTACTGTATTGGTAAGATATAGCATTACAAATGACGAAAGAAATGCATAAACTATATTTCCTGCCAAATCACCGGAGCCATAACCAACCTTGTTATACCACTTCAAATACTTTTTTTCGTCCATTAGATATTATGTCCTCCTTCGTCTTTTTGTATATACTATAGATAATCATCCGTTATAGAATAGCATATAGAAACAAGTGAAAAAAACAATATCCTGAATCATTTTAAACATGCACGGTAGTTTGACAGTTAAATCGTTCCAAAATCTCCTCAGGCCTTGGATTGAAGAATGTTTCCGGATTATGAAAAGTGAATTTCAAGCCAGACCGGTATATCTCAGTAGAAAAGATCGAATCACAGCACATTTGGTTTTAGAACGAATTACGAGATTGTATCTCAAAGAGAAATAAAAAAGATTTTAACCGCAACGAGAAAGTAGAAATATTGCTAGAATTCAAAAAGAAAACAAGCGCTCATAAATGGTGTAATTACGCCGTTTATGGGCTCTTGACTCTTTCACAACTGTCAAATACGGGAATATCAAGAAAGCTCTATATCGTCAAGTTGTGAACGTGATGCTGGATAGCGTTACTAGATGTAGATGTCGGGATTTTGCCCCCAAAATAGAAAAAATATTAAAAATTGTTTTATTCCGGCCTGTTCGCGATAGGCTCTGATTAAAGCTTCCTTCTTTTCATCTCTCTAAATCCGCCCTTAATATATAAACACAAAGCTATCTCATTATTTACTTGTTATAGTTCTGCAAATCTAGTATTTATACCTAATCTAAATATCCAAAAACTCATAAGGCTTTTCCGAAAGAGAAGATTCGCAGCACTCGGCAAGATACGCATCCTTCTCCCTTTAGGCTCTCTATGTCCAGATATACCTTTAACACTCTGTCCTCAGATTCCAAAAATCATGTGACCAAGACTGCGGGTTTTCCATACGTGTGGATTTCCTTTCGCCCAATTCAGAGCTCCTTGCGAACCGTTTGCCACTGCAAGCTGCCCCTTTGCAGTTTATAAATCGTGTCAATCACTTATTCTACCGTCACGGACGTTCTACACGAGTAATCTCCATACCATAGAACGTGCCTTTCTTCTTACCCCTTTTCATAGAGTTAACTCAATCTGTACTTATCCTTCGCTTTTGTTTGCGTTGAACACTTAGAAAGTCTGGTGCCTGTGTCACGGCGGAAACACTTCCGGCGTACTTGGCAGCATCATCAAATAAGTATGGTCTAGCTTCTGCAACATAAATATTTTTGTGTACATAACCATACCTCATATTTTTGTAACTTGTATCAAAGTTTAGTATCTATGATTATGATATAATTATAATCCTTGAGGTATTTTAATAGATAGACTTTCTTTCCATCATTTCTCAGTCCTTACTTGAGACTCCTATTGATTCCAGTCCTTTGTCTCTCGACTATGACTCTGCGGCTTCCATGCGTTCAGTATTGCTTTGGACAATGGTTACCTCTTTCAAGGCTTATCACACAGACCTCTCTAGGTACCACACGTTTCTTCCTCTCCATATATCTACCTCATTTATCATGCATGATTTCGTGTAGTTATTGGACTTTGGCTTGTTGCAGTCTTATCAACCCCACTACCGGGCGGATTCGGACTTTAACCCGGGTAGAAACGTGCCGCTGGAAGACTCTAACGGAAACTCATAAATGGCGTAATTACGCCGTTTGCCGTCTTGACTCTTTCGCAACTGTCAAAGATGGGATTTTACCATGCTTTACCTAAAATAGAGTAAGTTTTTCATTTTATACTACGCACAATATTTCTTTCGTCCACATCACAAAAATGCTATACTGTTCCCGTTAATAGATGCTAAATGTCATAAATTTCACTCGCTTACGACACTGCTTAAGAAAAATACTCTATAGGAAAGGAGAAAAGTAGATTCTTTTCATTTTGTTCTCTTTAGCTCTTATTGTATGCCTTTCTTTTCTCCTTCTCTTTTATTTATTTTCGGCTTTTATACGGCGTAAGAAAACCAGAAGTCCCTCGGTGGATTTATAAATTCGGGCAGGCTTTTCAGGGAAGAGTGTATGTGAAGTATGAAAATGCAACTACTTCCGCAGCTCTTCGGGATGCCAATATTTTCCTTTTTTTCTGGCTTCTTTCCAATGTTCTAAGCTTTGCTTTTTGTATTACAAAAGCGGAAACCACTATACGGCTGTCTATCAATGTTTATGGCTGATTCCTTATTGTGCTTTTAGCCGCAGTGCTTCATTCCTCTTTTCAGTTTTTTAGAATGACTTTTCATTCTTCGGAAACTCCGTCGTTGGTATTCCACAACCAATGCACTTTCTTGGGTAGCCTTCTTATCCTGCTTCCTTTTGGCTTCCTTTGTCTCTACCATGGTTTCCGGAAAGCCCCTAACCGCTATAAATTGACAGAACGAAACTGATTGTCAGCGCTTCAAAGGCCTCTTCGCTTATCGATGCAGGATTTTCTTTTGAGGAAAAGCGCTGAAAGTAAAGTCACCAACAAAGAAATGACCCCTTTTGTTACGGTGAATATCACAAATTACAAAGGACGATCCTACGGTTTTATGAAATTATGACCCCCTACTTGGAAGGACGAGATGCTTTAAAATTGTACTATTACCTATTATGAAATCTGATTGCAATTAGCAGAAACCCAATTTAACCAGGTGAACTTAACTGCCTCTCCCTTTTCCGACTTACCAAACCAAAAAAAAATCACGGATATTTTCTCTTTAAAACCCGCTAACTATAAAAAATTCAGGCAATATTATTTTTGACTATGCAAACAAGGCTATGCATTATGGAAAAACTATAGATCTTTATACTTATTTGATGCAAATAGCGTTGTATTCCCTACAGAATCCGCGCTCAACAATCGATTTGAGAGATGATTCTATCAGTAAAGGATAATGAAAATAGACATTTAACGATTTTTTTTTTTCGGCATATTGTTTTACCTCTCTTTTCTTCTCACCTTTTATATCTATTTACGTCTCCTTATCGGCGTAATAAAAAGCGATCCTCAGTGGATTCTCACGAATTTCAGGCAGGCTTTTCAGGAAGAGTGCATATTGAATATGAAAATGCAACGAATTCCGCAGCTCTTCGGGATGCCAACTTATTTCTCTTTCTTTGGCTTTTGGTCAATGTTTTGACCTTTGTTTTTCTATACCATAAGAACGGAGACGCTCATGCCGCTCTCTATCAATGCATGAAAATGCCATTTGCTACGATTATCGTGGCTTTAATAGTCCACCCAATCTTGCTCCTTCTTAGAATGCAGTTCAGTTCTTCCGAAGACGCTTATCATATCTACTCCACTACCAATGCAGTTCGCGGAGCGGCATTTTTTTCCGTCTTCCTTCTGGCTCTTTACGTCAATATGTAGAACTTCCGTACAAGCCCGTGAAACACTGCGAAGGCAGAAACAAGCAATGGCATTGGCTAAGCATACAAACTGCTAACTATTTGTTATGGAAAAGCCAAGCCATCCCTCGGCATAACTTTTCATGCAGATTATTCTGTTTTCCGCTACAAATTTACGCCCAGCATACGATATGGGAATAAAAGGAGTTGTAAAAAATCATAACTTCTTTGATTTTTACCCCCGTTTATTCAGGTAGACTGTTTTGCGATCTCTAATAATAAATCTACGTCTTCTTTTTGATTTAAAATGTGCATTCTACGATGGCAATTTGGGCATAATGCTACAGTATTATCAATCGTATCTGTTCCTCCATTTGCCAACCAAATAATATGGTGATTCTCTAAAAATGGTTCTCCATCCATATCCTTGAAAGGTGCTAATTGTCCGCACAACTGACATTTTCCTGCTGCCTTTTTCTTAGCATAAGCTGCAACATATGCATTTCTAATAGATACCATGGTCTGATACATCTTTTTCTCTACTTGAACAGAAGAATTATGCTCTGCTAATTTTTTTAATTCCAATAGTGTTAGCTTTTGGGACTCTTCTAATGCAATCTTAAAATTACTTTTCTCTTTTTCAAAGCAATATGCACTTAAATCAATAGTTTTAGACTTCCGTCTAAAAATCCTATAATTAGGTTTAGAGGACAGCTTATCAAATTCATACACTCCCATGAAACGAATCCCATCCACAAAGCGTACAAAAGTAACTCTCTTACTACTTTTAGCAATATCGCTAAAGCCAATTTTACCTTCCATATCTTTCTCTATAATAGTATCCCCTTCATCTTCCAAAGAATTCACCCACCTAGAATCCTTCTGTCCAACTAACATTTTCGGAGCCCAAAATGCAGTGCTTTTTTCATTTAATATTAGAAAGCACTTTCGAAATCCTTTGTAGTTCTTTCCAAAACATGTATTTAAAATACTAACAATCGAAGAAAATACAGGGGACTTGTCAGCATCTAGCTTCTTAAAAGCTTGAGGTATTTTATAGCAATTATTATTTATTGTCTCTATCATATAATCCAACTCCAAATTTTTGCATTCTTTTCAAAAAAATTATTACTCAAAATCTCATGCCTTTAATAAAATCATTAATATCCTGCTTCCGCCAATAGGAAGGGAAGCATAATACCTCCAAGAATCATCCAGACTGCAAGATTAATCCCTAAAATGACGAAAAGCACAGCCATAGAATTTCCTTTTCGAATCTGTACGGTAAAGTTGCTCAAATCCACCGGCTGTTTGAAGAGAAGATTTCCGATAGACGCCTCCAGCCTGTCTCTCACGCTGCTTTCTCCATCTAAAGAAAGGGTATAATTTCCCTCTTCTTCTACCTGAAAATGATAAAGCTCCATTCTTCCTTTATCAAAGCTAGTGACTGACATATGCATAAGACTGGGAGAAAGGTACAGCTTTTCCCCGGTCTCTGCTCTACTTAACTGAAAGCCGATATTTCCGATAGGAGTTTTTTTGAAACGCCTTCCGCTAAGCCAAATCCCGTAATTTCCCTGGGGAAGATGAACGCTTCCCTCTTCCTCTATGCAAGGCATTTCAAAGAATATCTCTGACTTCGCAAAACGGATCATTTTTCTAATGCTGAAAATCAATAATACAATCCCCATGGGAATCAATAAAAAACATAAATTTCTCATCTTGTCTCTCTTTCTAAAATGCTATCTTTACTGTCATTCTTTAAGAATACATAATATCTTTGCTTGAGAACGGCATAATGTATTTCTCTAAGAATGCATAATGTCTTTGTTTAAGAAGGCATAAATAGCATAAACGTCAATCCCAAGATAACAGAAATTGCAGTGATAATCGATAAGATTTTTCCCCTGTTCCAATATCGCAGGGTAATATACAGACCGTCCAAAATATCAAAGCCGGGAATACACTGGAAAATAAAGTGCAAGATACATTGTCCTACTTTCCAGCCCTTTTGCTTTCTACTCAGTAAAATCAGGCAAATGTCATAGCTAAGTCCTGCTAATCCCGCCATAAAAGACATTCCGAGGAAAAGTGGTGCCACAACTAAGCTCATGGCAAAGAAAAAGGGAGCAATGAATAGGGTGGCCGGTAGAACCAGCAGCACAAAGGAAAGCCCTATTCCTCCAAGTAAGACCACAAGAAAGATGGCCAGCAACATGAGTACGGCAGGCAGAGAACTATATTTAAAGAAAAGGAAAGCCTTTATGCACTGCTCACCATCCCCTCTTTTAAAAATCTTAAAAGCCTCCACAATCTGAGTGATTAAAAAGCCGGTAAATACAAGGGCAAATAGGATATTCAATAAGACATAAAGCTGTAAACTGAATACAGAGCTTGCCGGAAGTAGGACTATAAAAGCAATCCAAACATATAATATAAAAATATGAAAGATTCTTAGAATCCATGAAAAATGCTTCATAATCTCTACCTCAAGCTTTCGAATGTATTGATGATTTCTACTGCCGGTCCGGCAATTTTAGACCTATACGTTCCTGTCCTAACAATCTGTTACTCTTCCTTTTATTGCCTTACATTCCTCAAAAACCATCCTAGTATTTTATATTACGGAACGCAATAAATAATCATAGCGCACTCTACTTTATTGAAAGTTTATACATCAATTTTAAACCAGAGTGTGTTTCCAAGATGGACTTTTATCCGGAAACAGGACAAACAGAATAGAAAGCCGGTTGAGAAATCCGAACTTAAAACTTATCTTTAATCTTTTTCGTAGAAGACAATATCCATACGATCATTGATCTTATCCATTTCCGGTCTGATGATAGCCCATCTTTTCGTACAAATGAAGATTCCCTGCTTCTTGCAGTATCGTGTCCAAGCACCAGTGATGGCAACCATGTATTTTCTCTACCGCAGAAATTGCCGCTTGGGCATATCCTTTATTTCTATGCTCCGGCATGATCCAGATTGGAGATATTCGTCTTCTACTAGTATCTTTCTTGTCAATCACGCGAATGACACCGACATTTTCATTTTCAACAACAATAAAATAGTAAACAGGCCAAGGTTGTTCGTACCTAGCAATGATTTTCTCCAGCCCCTCTGCACCGGGACTCATATCATAGTCTTGATATTTATCCAATAATTCCGAGAAAGCCTTTATTTGCATTTCCCATATGGCTTGCAAATCCTCTCTAGTAGCAGCCTTTAATGAAACCGTAGCCATTAGATGACCTCCCTCTATATGCGGTAATCCCTATTACTGTTTAACTCCATTATACAGGTAAATCTGCGAAGTTTACAAAACCAAAGTCATTACCTATGGTCTATAAAGAAATAAGAAGCAACATAGGATTTATAAAAGTTAAATATCCTGTCTTAAACAATCAGGATGAAGGAACGAAAATTCAGCATAGACAAAATGGCTGAAAGTGCTAAGCTACTATTAATTAAACGAAACTAATACAATATTGCTTGTTCTATCATTATGTTATCTCATTATGTTTTATTCCTATAGTTGCGTAGCTCATACGGTTTGTACTAAATAGCAGAACCTGAACTACATTGATGAAGAAGTTTAGCGAGGTGAGTGTAATGAAATACAAAGAAATCTATTTTAACTTATTCAGTTTATTCTTGAAAAAACCGATGGTAAAGAAATTCGGAAAGGATAAGACGAAGGAAAGCTTACAAAAAGGACGTATCTTATACCGGGAAATGCTGGAGAGCACGGAAGATGTCGGAGAGAAAAATCCTATGGCGCACAATATTTACTCCGCCTATGTTTTTCTGGCAGTATGCAGAGCCGGTGACTTTTCGGTAGAAGATTTTAGAGAAGTGATTGCTGCATTTATGGACAATCGCCTCATAAGAAAGTCATGAGTTCCATAGATTTCAATAGAGAGACGGACATGAAGAAATTTGCCGAAAGGATGCATAAGGCGGAAGAATGGGCGGAGGCGCATCCTGAATATCAGGATAAAACTTGGGATTTTCATTTTGATGAAAAGCGACATAAGGACGGCTTTTATTATCACTTCACAAGATGCCCTTTGGAAAAATTCGCAAGAGAAAATGGCTATCTTGATTTATTGCCCTTGTGCTGTGACATTGACCACATTGCGGTTGAACGAAACAAAGGAGTATTGCATAGAGAGCAAACGCTGGCGACAGGAGGCACAATCTGTGATTACTGGTTCGTGGGGAATCAAACAAAGAATCCAAGCTAAGAAGGGAGCTAAGATTATATGGGCTATGATTTATTCTTCTTGCTCTATGGCTTTATCATTTGTCTGGCCTACGGTTTCTCTTTTTATCTTTATCTTCTTTTGGAGCTTGCCGTGAAAAAGAAGAAAGAAGTACCGGATTGGTTTTATCGCATTGGACAGAGTATGCAGGACCGTTTTCACCGGGTTAAATTAGAAAATAGTACAAACTATGCCGCACTAAAGCAAAGCCGATTTTTTCTCTGGGGAATGCTTCTTTTAAGCTTTATTACTTATCTGTTCTTTCATGCCAAAAGCCAGGATATTTTTTCCGCAGTTTTAAATTACGGAAAAGCACAGTTTGTCATCTGCCTTGTGATGAGCGAACTGACACAATATTGGAATTTAGGATCCTCCCCAAAGGAAAAGAGAAAGTATTATTCCCCAAGTTTTGCCGTAAGCGGATGCTTCATCATCAGCTCCGTTCTGCTACTTCTTTTTGCGGTAATGATAGAGCAACTAAGATTTCACATTTCGTTTCCTTAGTTGTTTCCGTCTGTGCTCAATTTCATAAAGCTTTTAAATCTGTATCGCCTTTCAGTATTCCTGCAAGAGAATCTGTTAAATAAGATACCTTCCAAAATTGTTCTGCATCTCCGTTGCTGTTGCAATTGCTATATTTTCTATCATAGTATCAGCTCTCATTTATATTAGCTAATATCCATATATACTATTTAGCTAAAATTCAAGATTACCCCAAAATAACGACCGAATATCCATTTTTACGCCTAATAATCGAAATACAAGCGTAAAAGCCCCAGTATCGAAAGATGCACCGGATAGAATGCATAATTCAGCCACTTGCTCTGTTTTCCTCTTTCCCCATTATACGTTAAGCATAATCCAAATCCCAAAAAAGAATAAATCTCCTTTATGATAGACAGAAATCCAAGACCTACGCCCCAAAGGGGTTTTTGATAGAAAATAAAAAAAAGATAAGCCACTATTACTGCATGGAAATCATAGTCCAGGCTCAAAAACATCGCCAAAATACTGAAAATCCCCACAAGAAGCAAAGAAAATCCGTACCATAAAATTCTGTTCGGAATTTTCCTTTTGAAACTGTCGATGATCCAAATACAACTAAGACATAATGCCAAAGTAAACATCATGTTATTCCAATTTGGATTAAAGAAGACTTTTGAGGTAAATAAATCAAAGGGCACTTCGGAAAGAACGCCAAAAAGGAAAAGATTCAGAAGGTACTTTCTCCGATTTCTCGTCTTAAAAAATCCCTCCACTAAAAAGAACATAAAGAGGGGAAAGGCAATCCTCCCCAGAATCGAAAGCAGATTCGATACCTGAAGCAAAAAGCCTTTCCCTTCTAAAATTGGTACTAGCAAAGCATTGTTTACATGGTCAAGAAGCATGGAAAGAAACGCAATATATTTTAATTGAGCGCCATTAAGGATTTGGTACTTTTTCAAGCGATTTTCCATGGGCTTTGGAGACATAATTTTTCCTTTTTTCTATTTTTCACAACATAAACCATGCACTAGTCTCGTCGAACTTTATTTTACCGCTCCGAACAAATCGTTCAGCGCTTCCGCCATGGTCGGGTGGGTGAAAATCTGGTTCGCAAGCACCGTGTAAGGCTGCTTCGTCATCATCGCTAAAACTACGATATTGATCACTTCGTGGGACTCTTCACCGAACAAGGTCACGCCCAAAATCTGATTGTTTTCGGCATCTACAACTGCCTTGTACAGTCCGGTTTGATTTCCGAGGATTTTCGCCTTGGGAATCGCAGTAACCGGTAAGGTCGCCACCTTGATTTTGTAGCCTTTTTCTCTCGCTTCTTTTTCACTGAGTCCCACTCTGGAAAATGTCGGATGAAGAAAGGCGGAGAAAGCAAGCGGCTGGCGATTCTTTCTTTCGTAGCTTCCCTGATTATCCAAAAAAAGCTCTTCACAATTCGGAAATCATCTAGGGAAACATAGGGTAAACTGCGGACCTCCGTTAACATCTCCCATTGCAAAAATGTGCGCCTTATTGCTCTGCAGGTGTTCATTTACCTTGATAAAACCTCTTTCGGAGACTTCCACGCCTGCATTTTTCCAAGTGCAGCTCTTCCGTGTTCGCCTGTCGTCCGGTTGCAACGAGAAAGGCATCTACGGAAAGCTCTTTCTTTTCTCCATTTACCGTGTAGGAAAGGTGAACTGCATTTTCATCCTGCGATACCTGCTGAAGCGCCGCGTCAAAGAGGAAGTCCACACCTAATCCCTGATAAGATGCAAATACTTCCTTCGCTACATCCTCATCTTCTCTCGGTAATATCCGATCTCCCTGGTCAATGATGGTCACCTTTGTACCGAACTTTGCATAGGTTGCCGCAAATTCCAGTCCGATAAAGCCACTGCCGAGAATCGCCAAGCTCTTCGGGAATTCTTCCAGATTCATCAGCGTTTCGCTGGTATGAATCCGTTTTCCGACTTCCAAACCGGGAACACTTGGGATAAACGGTCTTGCGCCGGTATTGACAAAGATGCGCTCCGCATAAACTTCGGACACCTCGCTGCCATTCCTAACCTGCACGGTATGCTCATCTTTAAAAGAAGCCAGTCCGTCCAGCACTTCGACATTTTCATTGCTTGCCACCTTGTCGTAATTTACTTTATTCAGCTTAGCAATCAATGCCTTCTTCTGTAAAACGGCATTTTTATAGTATTCCGCATCACTCTCTCCGCTGAAGCTTCTTCTATCCGCAGCGGTCGCCAGGAACTTAGAGGGAATGCAGCCCACATTGATACAGGTTCCGCCGTACATCAGAGGGGATTTTTCCACCAAAACGGTCTTTTCACCCTTATTTCCCAGATAATTCGCGAGGGTCTTCCCCGCCTTACCGAATCCGATAATCAAGTTTTCTACTTTTTTAGTTGTCATGTTCTTCTCCTTTAAATTTTAGTAATGTAAATATCAAACGCATCAAAATCAGCGATAACTCACCTACAAAAAAGTGATTCTCTTTTGACCCGTTAAATTTTTAAATTAGGAAATGTCAACGTATTAATCATAAAGCGTGAATGGGAAAAAGCCATATTGAAAGTATGAAAAGAGTATTAAATCGACATGGTTCAATAAATATCTTGTATCGATGACTTTCACCACTCTACTTTGCCAAAAACCGTAGCGCAGAACGTCTTGCTTTTTCAATTTGCATTTCGTCTTCCTCTTCCAACGCAGACGCACTGAGCCATTTTTTAGAAAATAAAGTTTGTGCCGCTTCTATCATGATGCCGGAGGCCTGTAAATCCTTTTCTTCTTCGATTGCTTTTGCAAAATCTTTCTTCGTTTCTTCTTGTAAGATTGCTCCATTTACCCTATGGAAAGACATTTGCATAAGGCTGCTCGCTGCCCACGCTCGGCAAAACGCGTCCCGGTCTTCCAGCATTTTCCCTGTCAAAAAAGGAATCTCCCGCTCACCGGCTACCCAACCAAGAGCAATCAGGCATTTCTCACGAAGGAAATCCTCTTCCGTTTCGCTAAATCGAAGGAGAAAGGGAAGGAGCTTTTCACAGTAGGAAGGAAAATAGGCCCTGTGTTTTCCCTGCGAAAGAATTTCGGCAAGAAGATAAGCCGTAAACACAGCTTCTCTGAGTTTATCGGATGCTTGTTGTTCCTTAAGCGAAGCATCGGATATTTTCGCTTGACTAAGTCTACCGAGTAAAAAACGAAGTCCCTCTTCTCCATGCCGGTCAAAACTGCTTTCCAGTCGCAGATTTTTCTCCTCTTTCCAAGTCCGACAAATCAGTCGGAAATGCCCCTCTATATTGGAAGACGCCCCTAATTCCGCAATGAATCTAATCCGTTTTCCATCCGGAAAGTTCTCTTTTTCGAGTTCTTCGTAGGTCTGTTCAAAATCTTCGGTTTCGTTGGACATCACACGTCTCCTTTTCCCTCTAAAATCGAGTAGGAAGCGGTGACTAACCGCCGTCCTCTCACAGCACTGTACGTACGGTTCTCGTATACAGCGCTTTCAATAGTTGATGTGCACAGACTGATATGCTGTGGTTAAATCGTAAAAGCCACTGTTTATCAGTCTTTCTTTTGTCATTGCCATGTTCATGACAACTGTATGTGTTGTAAACCAATAGCCTCGTCTGCTGTTTGCCGCTTTCCATGCCAGGTCTTTGGGAACTCCCATGACCCTCAGGTTTCGGTATCTGGTTCGCACACATTTCCATTGTTTCCATATACACATACGTATTCTGTGATAGAGCCATCAGTTGACATCATTCATGTTGCTCTTCATACTTACTATTCCATAGTAGTTAAGCCATCCTCTTGCATATACCTTGATTCTTTCAAGACTCGGCTTGATTGACTGACAGCACTTACGGGAAGAAAGCTCTTTCAGTTTCTCCTCAAGATACCTCGTACTGCTCTCTAAGAGTCTCTCTGATGCCTTTCTGCTTTTCGCAAGAAGTACTATATCATCTGCATACCTTATGCATGGGACACCTCTTTTCAAGAACTCCCGGTCGAACTCATTGAGGTAGATATTCGCAAGCAAAGGGGATAGATTCCCTCCTTGTGGCGACCCTTCCTCTGTTTCGGTAACTACTCCATTTTCCATTTCGCCACTTTTCAGATACCTCTTGATAAGTTGCACCACACGTTCATCTTTTACGTTTTTCCTCAGAAGGTTGATAAGAATCTCGTGGTTGATTGTATCGAAATATTTCGATAAGTCTAGAACTACCGCATATGTGTAGCCCAGTTCAGCGTACTCCTTAACCTTAAGTATTGCTCCTTTTGCGTCTCTGTTTGGACGGTAACCGTAACTGCCGTCTGTAAAAAGTGGCTCATAGATTGGAACTAACTGTTGTGTTATCGCCTGTTGAAGTGTGCGGTCTATCACCGTTGGTATGCCAAGCTTTCGCACACCACCATCCGGTTTAGGAATCTCAACTCGTCTTACTGGAGACGGAGTATACTTTCCACGATGGATACGGTTAGTTAACTCCTGTTGATGTTCCTGAAGATAAGGAAGTGCCTCTTCGATGGTCATTCCATCAATTCCAGGTGCTCCCTTGTTTGCCTTCACTCTCTTATACGCTCTGTTAAAGTTATCTTTATGCAGTATCGCTTCTAAGCGCTTCGGCTGTGCACTGTCTCTTTCTTTCCATATCGGATTGAATGACCTACGCGCTTTCACATACCCTTCATGTTCCGCACTATCTCTTTGCGAACAGCCATTGTTTTCAATGTTTTCTGCCATAACCAGTCATTCCTCCTTTCTCAGTCATACTTGAGACTCTACTGATTCGGTCCTTTGTCTCTCGACTACTATGACCTCTGCTGACTTCTGTGTGTTCAGCATTGCTTTGGACAATGGTTACCTCTCTCGAGGCATATCACACAGACCTCCCTAGGTACCACACGTTTCTTCCTCTCCATATATCTGCCTCATCTATCATGCATGATTCCGTGTAGTTATTGGACTTTAGCTTGTGTCGCAGTTTTATCCTCATGCATAACCTCATATGAGATTTCTGTTCGTCAGACCGCAGATTTGCCCATGAGTTAGTATCTTCCTCATATCCAGCTTCCTTCAGATTCGAGGTCACCCTCGACACCCTTGCCTTCGGCTATATCCTTCCCACTACCGGGCGGATTCGGGACTTTAACCCGTTAGAAAGGTGCGCCGCTAGGCGCACCTTTGAAGAGCCCTCCGATAATTCGGAGGGCTTTATCTATCTCTCAATTAAATCCTCTACCTCACAGCCGAGGGCTTTTATTCCTCAATCTCTACAAACTTCTCTCTGCCTCTCTCGGTCAAATCATAAATATTCTTATCTATATCTATCCTTATAAACCCTTTTTTTATAAGTCTTCCTGCTATTTTATCAACCTCGGACTGCTTCCATTTGAGATGGTTCTTGATTGAGCCTAATCCCAGTTCCTCACTTTCCTCCTTTTTGCCTGAATGATTACCTATATGGTTGAGGAAAAGTCCTAGTTTTAACTCACTTTTTCTCTGTAATCTTATAAATATAGCAGTAATCAGCCCTTCTCTATTAAACAAAAAGGTAAGTAAAAATGTAACTCCTGCGGCTGCAGCTGTCATTCCAGACATAGATACATTCATAAGAAGCGAAAACACATAGCCTATAATAGAATTGATAACTGCATAGCCAACCGAAATGGCTATCATCACCTTAAGATCTTTACTTATAAGATAGGCCGCTGCCCCCGGAGTAATCAAAAACGAAACCACCAAAATAGCCCCCACAGCATCAAAAGCTGTAACTGCTGTAAATGATGAAAGTGTCATCAATACATAAAACAGGGCTACCGAGGAAAATCCTGCAAGCTTTGCGAATCCCCTATCAAAAGTAGTTATCTTAAGTTCCTTAAAAAAGATAATAACAAAGAGCAGGTTTATCAACAATAATATCCCCATTTGAACCAGAGCCTTAGGCAGGCTCATTCCAATAAACTCTACCCTATTTAATGGTGCAATTATGACCTCTCCCATTAGCACTACGTCAGTATCCAGATGTACATTTCTTGCAAATTTAGTGATTAAAACAACTGCAAGAGCAAAAAACATCGGAAAAACTATTCCCACTGCATCATCATTTTTAACAAGTCCTGTCCCTGAAAGAAACTCCACGACAAAGACAGTAATTACCCCAAAAAATGCCGCTCCTGCTATTAGAAATGGCGAACCCACATCTTTTACTATGAAAAATGCGATAACTATTCCCAGTAAAACCGAATGTGAAATGGCATCTGAAACCATTGAAAGCTTCCTTAATACCAAAAACGGGCTCAAAATAGCACAAGCCATGGCAGTCGCTACTAGCACAAAAAGAGATTCGTAGGATATGGCAAAATATGACATTAGTGAATCTATCATTTCACCCCTGCCTCCTCATCCTAAGATTCTTTATCATCCCATGTGGTCCTATCACAAGAGAAATGATTGCAAGACTTCCCATTATGAGGATAATAGTTGCTCCTGTGCTCATCCCCTCATAAGCGGTTGATATATAAGTGCCGATAAGTGCAGAAACTCCACCAACCACGCCTGCTATTATAAGTACCCAACCAAATTTATCACTCCATTGAAGAGCAGTAATTGCGGGTATTATAAGTAAAGATGAAATAAGGATAGCTCCTACCAGTTTCAATCCTGTCGCTATTATTCCCATAGTCATTACAAGAATTATTCCATAGAGTAAAACCGTCTTTATTCCAATTGTGCTTGCATATATTTCATCAAATAAGAATACTTTTATTTCTTTGTAAAACAAAATCAGTAAAACTAACATAGGTATGCCAACATATACTATAAGCTTTACATCATCCTTCATAATGTAAGCAGCCTGTCCGAAGATATAGCTTGAAAGCCCTGACTGAGCAGCGTCTTTATAAGTACTGTTGCCCTGAATATGGCTTTTTAGTACCATGCCAACCCCAAAAAATGAAGATAAAACTACTGCAAGTATCGCGTCCAGCTTAAGCTTTGAATTCTCTTTTATAACTTGAATAAGAATGAAGGCAGTAGTACCTGATACTACCGCCCCCAGAGTTAAAAGCACCGGTTCTCTTTGCATAAATAACATAAATGATAGGACTATCCCCGGAAATGCGGCATGACCAATGGCATCCCCTATCAGCGACTGTCCCTTAAGCACTGTAATACAGCCCACAGCCCCTGCTATAGCCGCAAGCAAAAATGTACCGCTTCCAACTATGATAAACGTATAGCTTGTAAGTATATCGATGTTAAACATTTTTCATCATCGCCTTTTCTAAATTTTCGTTTGTGAATGCCTCACTTACCCTGCCTTCAGCCACTACCTTTTTGTTGATTATAACCACATGATCAAAATATTCCCTTATTGTGGCAAGGTCGTGATGGACTATCACAGCAGTTTTCCCCTTTTTTTGCTCTTCTTTTATAAAATCAATTATTACCTTCTCCGTAACCTTATCTATGCCAGCAAGAGGCTCATCCATAAAATAAATCTCTGCCTCCTGTGCTATCAGTCTTGCTATAAATACCCTCTGTCTCTGCCCTCCTGAAAGCTTGGATATCTGCCTATTCTTAAACTCATACATGCCTATCCTTTTAAGAGCAGCCTCTGCTTTTTCCCTATCCTCCCACCCGGGATGCCTAAACCAGCCAAGGTGTACATATCTGCCCATTAGCACAACATCCATAACGGTGGTTGGAAAGTCCCAGTTTACCTCAGAAGTCTGTGGAATATAGGCTATTTTCTTCTGAACCTTTTTAATAGGCTCACCCATAATCAAAATCTCTCCTGCAAGTTTTTTTTGAAGCCCTAATATCCCTTTTATTAAGGTCGATTTCCCTGCTCCATTAGGCCCTATTATGGCTGTAACCGAACCTGCCATTATATCTATGTCGCAATCCCTAAGTACAGGCTTGTCGTGGTAGGCTATGGTCAAATCCTCTACCTTTACAATCACCTCTTCCATGCCTACCCCTCCTTCTTACTTTAAGTTTTCAGTGATTAACTTTATATTGTGTTTATACATATCTATGTAAGTATCACCACTTTGCCCCTCGGGTGCAAGCGAGTCGGAAAACAGCTCATTTCCCTCACCACTTACAACCTTTACATCAAAGCCCTTAGCCCTGCAAGCCTCTTTAAGCTTCTCCATCCTTGCCGGGTCTGTGGTAGATTCTGCAAAAATAGCTTTCACCTTATGCTTCACAATAAAGTCAACAGTCTTATCTATATCTTTATTTGCGACCTCTGAATCTGTGCTAACCCCTTGAGGAGCTACAACTTCAATACCGTATCTTCTTGAAAAATAATTAAAGGCATCGTGTGGAGTAATCAAGTACTTCCCACCCTCAGGTAGATTATCCAGTGCTTTTTTGTTTTCTTCATCAAGAGCCGTAAGCTTTTCTACATAAGCTTTGGTATTTTTTTCTATTTCATCTTTTTTATCTGGCAAAAGCTCTGAAAGCTTTGCTCCTGCATTTTCAGTAGCTTCCTTGTAAAGATCTATATCAAACCAAAAATGCGGATCTATAATTGCAGCCCCATCTTCCTCCATCTTGCCAATCTTGTCCTCTGAAAATGTGGATGCTACTGCATATCCCTTCTTTTCAAGTACCTCCTGCATCTTCCCCTCAAAGTGAAGTCCGTGAAAAGCACCAAATCAGCCTCGGCAATCTTCCTTAAATCCTCCGGCTTTGCCACATAAAGATGTGGATCTTCTCCTGCTGGTATAATAAGCTCTTTATCTACCATATCGCCTGCAAGCTGATTTACCATATCATATAAAAATGAAGTAGTAACTGTTACTTTTTTCTTTGTCATTTGGGAGTCAGTCTTTCCTGAACCTCCCATCGCACCGGAAATCATGGTACTTTTAGAGCCTTCATCTTTCTTAGAAGTCATTGTTTCTCCCTGACTTCCTGTTTTCCCACAACTTGTTAATAGTATAATTCCGAGTAGTAAAAATAATAATGTCTTTTTCAATTTCTTCTCTTCTCCTTTTTCAGTATAAATTTCAAGCTTGACGTTGGTTAGTCTAAACTAACTAATAGATAGTATATAATTAAGGGAGAAGATATGTCAAGGAGGTTCTTTAGTAATGAAATTGATAGTCTGTGCGAAAGCCACTTATTTCGTGTAAGTCATCAGTTATCTTTTCTCTTTTGTATAGCGGCATAAAGCCCTGCCCTGCATCGCTGCAATATATGGTTTTACTTTGATAAGCCCTCCGAAGAATCGGAGGGCTTATTGATCTCTCAATTAAACCCTCTAATCGAGTAGGAGGCGGTGACTAACCGCCGTCCTCTCACAGCACTGTACGTACGGTTCTCGTATACAGCGCTTTCAATAGTTGATGTGCACAGACTGATATGCTGTGGCTAAATCGTAAAAGCCACTGTTTATCAGTCTTTCTTTTGTCATTGCCATGTTCATGACAACTGTATGTGTTGTAAACCAATAGCCTCGTCTGCTGTTTGCCGTTTTCCACCCTAGGTCTTGAGGAACTCCCATGACCCTCAGGTTTCGGTATCTGGTTCGTACGCGCTTCTTCCTCTCCATATATCTGCCTCATCTATCATGCATGATTCCGTGTAGTTATTGGACTTTAGCTTGTGTCGCAGTTTTATCCTCATGCATAACCTCATATGAGATTTCTGTTCGTCAGACCGCAGATTTGCCCATGAGTTAGTATCTTCCTCATATCCAGCTTCCTTCAGATTCGAGGTCACCCTCGACACCCTTGCTTTCGGCTATATCCTTCCCACTACCGGGCGGATTCGGGACTTTAACCCGTTAGAAACGTGCGCCGCTAGGCGCACAACAAAACGAGATATCGCACGCTTTGCGCACGATACTCGTTATGAATGAAAGAAATTCTATTGCTTTCTTCCTATGCTGAAAGGTGTTATTCTTGTATTTTAGGTGATATTTTAAAAAAGGACTACAAAAATATGAACAAACAAAATTCCGCTTTACAGCAAATCATCGCAGAAATAGAACATTTACCGGAAAATCAAAGCTATACCGAACGGGGAATTCCGCCTATTTTTCAGTTTCATAAAGAGGCGAAAATTCTTTTAGTCGGGCAGGCCCCGGGAAGAAAGGTAGAGGAATCCGGCATTCCCTTTCATGACCTTTCCGGAAAAAGGCTGATGGAGTGGATGGGGATTCCCGAAGAAATCTTTTATGGCACGTCCATTGCCATTGTTCCCATGGACCTTTATTATCCCGGAAAAGGAAAGGGCGGAGACCTTCCACCCCGAAGTTTTATGCGTAAATATCACGATGAAATTGTGGCGCTGCTCCCCAAGATTGAGCTTCGGATTTTAATCGGGAAGTATGCCATTTCCCACTACGATAAAAAAGGAGCAAAGCTTCCCTTAAAGGAACTGCTTTACTCCTATTCTATAGAGGACGAAGCGTCCTCCTCAGAAAGCTGCTCCTCCCCTATCGATTTCCCACTGGTACATCCCAGCCCTTTAAATTATGGATGGATTAAGAAAAATCCCTGGTTTATGGAGAAAAATATTCCCCTTCTGCAGAGACTGGTGAAGGAGAGAATAAATTAAAATAAGCTCTTCATAATCTTCTTCGACACACACATCATCACGGTTCTTTCCGGATCCACCACCTGACAAAAGCGCAGGTCTCCTACGGCACTGAGAAGCATGCCGGCTTCGTTAAAGGAAAGCCCCAAATTCTCCTGTACTCTCTCATTCATGATGCGTACCGCATGAAAAACCGCTTTTTCTATCTCCTCATGGGAATAGATTACGCCGCAGAGCTCTTCATTTTCCAGCATAGGTGTTTCAATGCTTATTCCCTTAATCACGGACAGTCTTACTTTCACATCTGCGGAAATTTCCACACCGCTGACCATGATTTCTCCGTCTCCCATCGCCGCGTGCACATCACCCAAGGAGAAAAGAGCACCGTCATGAAATACGGGAAAATAAAGGCTTGCCCCAACTTTAATGCGCTTGTTGTCCATGTTTCCGCCGTGGCATCCCGGTGTACCGCAGTTGATGGAACCATTTTCCGGCGCAACACCGATAACGCCAATCATCGGCGTAACATCAAAAACAAGTTTGTCATTAAAATGAACCTTGCCGTCTTCCACTTTGATTCGTTTTACGGACTCCTCTTTCACCAAAGAGCCAAGGACGCCGTTCTCCGGAAGGGCACACATCACGCCCTGCTTATCCAAAGCAATTTCCAGAATTTCCACCTTGAGGACATTTCCTACCTTTGCATTCTGCACATAGACAGGCCCGGTAGCAGGATTGATACGGTCCCAGTTCAACGCTCCGATGCAGGTTCCCTCTTCGCTAAGCTGGTTATCAAAGCAGTCATGAGTACGGAAAAGGACGGTTTCTCCGTCCACTACTTCTGCAACACATTCATTTTTAGCGTCAAAAGCAAAGATTCTCTTATTTTCAATAATTTTCATACGTTCTTCCCTCATCCGATTTTCCTACTACTGATTCGACCTCTTGGTCAAATAGAACTATGAGAAAATAGATGATTCTCCTTTCTTATTTCTTCCTTTTCAACTTATATTACTATAATTGATTTATGGCCTTTAGTTTGTGCTACATGCCAGCTTTGTCTAGCCTAACAGCCAATCAGAAATATCCATAATTTTTATTCCCTCATACTGATACTCCTCATTTCTCGTCCTTGCTATTAAAATCTTTGGATATGCATCCTTAACCTGAAGCAACGGAAAAGCTTCTCGTGCCAAAGTTTTTTCCTCTGAAATATTATCTGATACTTGAATATATAATCTTTCATCCCGTTTTATGGCAACAAAATCGATTTCCTTTTGATACAACACGCCGACATATACCTCATAGCCTCTACGAAGAAGTTCAATGGCAACTATGTTTTCCATAATCCTTCCATAATCCATATTTCTTGTTCCCAGTTTTGCATAACGAAAAGCATGATCACTTAGGTAATATTTATCATTACTGGAAAAATACTTTTTCCCTCTAATGTCGTATCTTCTAATCTTGTAAAATGCAAAAGCATTACATAGATAGTCTATATACGATCCGACCGTTGTATGGTGTACTTTTTCATTCATACTTCCCAAGACATTGGTAATATTTCTTGCAGAAGATAGATTTGAGATATTATCCATCAAAAAATCCACAATTCTGTTCATCAGTTGCATATTTCTAATTTTGTACTTTTGTCGAATATCTCTGATAATCAATGTATCAAAAACATCTTCGATGTAATTATATTTTGCTTCCTGCTCTTGATACAAATAAGACCCCGCCATTCCTCCTTCTTTCAGATATGCAGAGAAAGCCTTATCTTTATTTGAGAAGGAAAATAATTCATATATTCCTTAAAGGAGAATGGGTAGATTTTTACTTCAAAAGTTCTTCCTGTAAATAAAGTTGCGAGATCAGAGCTTAATAAAAAAGCATTTGATCCGGTGATATAAATATCGAATTTTTTTCCGAGGCATGTAGCCCATTGATCGCTTTTTTTCAAAGCCTGCACACATCTGCACTTCATCAATGAAAACAAAGTTGTGTGCATTCTCCTTATATTGTGAATGGATAAATTCATACAATGCTTTATAGCTAAGAAGGGATTCATACTCAGGCAAATTAAAAATTGACAAAAAAATAATATTAGCTGTAGAAATATTTTTTTAATATAGTCACTAAATGCTTCCAACAATTTGGATTTTCCGGATCTTCGAACGCCTGTAATGACTTTGATATCCGGGGTTCCCATAGCATGAATAATTTTATTCATATAGAGCTCTCGGTATATTAACTTCATAACCTTCCCTCCTTTCCGGTATGTCCTTATCATATCTATTCTATTAGCCATTTTCAATAATATTTTCATTTTGGCTAATAGGATTTCTATGCTTGTTATAACAAAAGAACTTACTATAGATAAAATTCATCAACTATAGTAAGTCCTTTTCAAAATAAATATACTCGCAAGTTTTAGGGCTAAAGTTCTATTTTATTTCTCCAATGCCTGATCCACATCGGCAATAATATCCTGCACATCTTCAATGCCTACAGACATTCTGATAAGGTCAGGCGATACACCTGCTGCCAGAAGCTCTTCATCGTTCATCTGTCTGTGAGTGGTGGATGCAGGGTGCAGCACACAGGTTCTGGCATCCGCAACGTGGGTAACGATAGCAGCCAGCTTCAGAGAGTCCATAAACTTTACAGCCGCTTCTCTTCCGCCAACTACGCCGAAGGAAATGACACCGCAGGAGCCCTTTGGCAGGTACTTTTTAGCCAATTCATGCTGGCTGTCCTTTTCCAGGCCGGAGAAGGAAACCCAAGCTACCTTCGGGTGCTTTTCCAAATGCTTTGCTAGAGCTAAGGCATTTTCATAATGTCTTTCCATTCTTAAATGCAAGGTTTCCAGCCCTACGCCAAGATAGAAGGAGTTTTGCGGAGAAGGAATGGAGCCTAAATCACGCATGAGATTGGTCGTCATTTTCACAATATAAGCCGCCTTCCCGAAGCTCTCCGTATAGACTGTGCCGTGGTAGGTTTCATCCGGAGTGGTTAGTCCCGGGAACTTTTCGCTGTACTTCGTCCAGTCAAAATTTCCGGAATCCACAACTGCACCGCCAACCGCATTGGCGGAGCCGTTCATATATTTGGTGGTGGAGTGTGTTACAATATCCGCTCCCCATTCGAAGGGTCTACAGAAAATGGGAGTAGGGAAGGTGTTATCCACGATAAGAGGAACGCCATGCTTGTGTGCTGCCTTGGCAAATTTCTCGATGTCTAAAATTTTCAAGGCAGGATTCGCCAAGGTTTCCCCAAATACCAACTTTGTGTTGGGGCGGAACTTCCTTTCCAGTTCTTCTGCGGAAATGTCCGGATCCACGAAGGTCGTTTCAATACCCATATTTTTCATGGTCTTTGCAATCAAGTTGTAGGTTCCTCCGTAGATTGCGGAAGAGGCAATCACGTGATCTCCCGCAGCGGCAATATTGAAGATGGCATAGAAGTTCGCCGCCTGGCCGGAAGAGGTTAGAATAGCCGCCACACCGCCCTCCAGCTGGCAGATTTTATTTGCCACAGCATCATTGGTGGGGTTAGCCAGTCTGGTATAGAAATATCCGGACTCCTTTAAGTCAAAAAGATCTCCCATTTGCTGGGAAGTCTCGTATTTGAAGGTTGTGGATTGCACAATGGGAACCACTCTGGATTCTCCCTTTTTCGGCTCATAGCCTCCTTGCACACAGATGGTATTGATGTTGTAATTTGCCATAGTTACTACTCCTTTCGCTTGTTCCGCCTACTATATAGTTCGGGGGCTTACATTGTCAAGGGAAAGGGAAAATGGACACATAAAAAAAGCGGAAAACACTGTTCTTTTTCAGCACTTTCCGCTTTTTACATCCTCTCTACGCACAAATTCTTTCATAGCGCTCGGAAGATAGTGTTTCCAGCATAAAGGAATAGGGATCTAGAATCCCCTCGGACAGCATGGAAAAGATTTGCGGAGAGGCGCCGGACACTAGGGCAACTCCCGGCTCATTTTTCGTGACAGGCTGCTGCTGATTTCTGCTGTTCACGTTCCAAAATACTATTTGCGGAAGTCTGTAGCCATGCTTTGCAAACTTCTTTTTTGCGTACTCGAGATTCGTTATGTCTGCATTTTCCACACAGCAATCGAATTCCATATCCGATATAATATAGAGTTTTTCCGGGATTTCCTCCTGCTTCGCATGATTCTTCAGTGCTGTCTTTAAAATCAAATCAAAAACTTTCAGCAAATCCGTATTGGCATATTCATTAAAGCTCATGCAGTATCTAAGTTTATCTACAATATCCTTTCCCTTAACTTCCACCAGTCTCGGGTTTTCAGAAAAGGTAATAAAATGATTATGGAAACAGCCCTTGTTGTGCTCCGCAAAATAAATCCCTAAAGACTGTGCCACTGCTGCCGGCATATACCCGGATTCCCCGTCACAAAACATGGAACCGGATATATCCACTATGGCCAGAGCATTTTCCACCCCTGTATAGTCGGGAAGAGCCTTCCAGGTGATGTCCATAGAACGGCGTTCCTCTTCCGTAATTTCCTCTTCCACCATATCTTTATGAATAATTGACGCTGCGACATCATAGGGTGTCAAGGTTCCTGTATTCATTACAGATGGATTACTTTCCGCCTTATCCAAAAAGGCAGAATATCTTTCCCTGTCATTTCTAAGAAAAGCCAGTCTGTACTTATACAAAGCTTTAGAGGGCTGCTTCTCATAGGAAAAGGAGTAATCCTTCTCCCGAAGATAATTCTCCATCAACTTTATTTCCGCCCGCAGTGAAACAAGGACTTTACGATACTCTACATCGCTAAATCCCAATGCTTTTGCAATTTTCTTTGCCTTTTTTACTGTGTCTTTATTGCTGGTATTCACGGAAGGAAGCCATTTAGCCAGTAAAGAAACTCTCTCTCCGATTTTTAGGGCAGCAAGATCCTTATCCAACTGCTCTTTTATGAAGCTAAGCATATCCTTTTCGCAAGGTCCGTCCAGAAGGGAAAGGAGGTCGTCAAATCTTCCGTACTCCGAAACATTTGTGATATTCTTTCGAACAGACTCCGCCTCATGAAGAGAAAGCCACTTCCATATAGACCGAAACACTCTTCTCTCCCCAAGGCCACCTCGAATGTCTCTTGCGAAGAAAAGAATTTTCATAGCTAAATTCCTGTCTTCCATATAGGCCTTGATAAATCGGGAAATGATTTCATTGTCCTCCGCATTTCGCAAAGCACCAATGGTAGCAAAAAGATCCAGACAATAAGAGTTCGTACTCCTGTTGGTAAGAGCGCCATTCTCCGTATATGTCAGATTCTCTTCTTTTCTTAATTCTTCTAAAAACATTGCTCCTACCTCCTTCTAAAAAGAAACAGCCACAAGATACTTTATAAGGTAAGGGGTATTCGCCCCTTCCAGCAGGGGGAGTTGCACCCCCGAAAGCGCTCGGACGTTAGTAATCCCTGGAGTACAATTCTCCAACAATCCTACGCCCCCCCCGGAAGCTCCGGGACGTTAGCCCGGCGCCGGCCATCTCAGCCACATCTTGCCATCTGTTTTTGCTGTAAGTATCTTTCCGACTGTTTTACTTTGCTTAGGGAATAATCCTAAGCTATACAAGACACACCGGACTAACCGCCCGCATTTGATCTAATTCCAAATATGATTGTTTGCTGTATGTGTCTTTCGTGCCTTTATGATATACCGATCTTTAGGAGATAAAAAGCTGAGGAATATAAATAATTTTCAACCCCAAATTTATTGTATAGACACTGTATTTTCGTTATTATTATGATGTTTAACAAGTCCATTATGGGGGATTTAATTCGGAGATTTTTCTTTTAAGAAGGTGGGAATTATGACAGAGAAGTACAAAATATATATTCCGGAAGAGATGCGATTACGCCTTTTGAATGATGCGGAGCTCTTTGATTTTTATAAGAAGGACGGTTCCGTGAATCTGAATGGATTTCTAAAGGAGCTGTTACTCCAATATTTCGATGAATATCGTAAAACAAAGGAAAGGCTCCTCGATACTATTTTATCCGACCTCAGTGCATTTTCCTCTATTTCCCGTGAAGACGCCGATGCCATCGCGGATAAGATCATGAACAGCTATATGCGAAATACGGAATTCAAGAGTGCGCGAAACGCTGCCATCACTTTGACGGTCAGCGGACGCTCTTTGGACATTATGCATTCTATTGAAAATAATATGCTCTCTCGGGTTTCTCTCTCCCAGTATCTTAATGACTTTTTCAGCTCCTACCTATCTATTTCCAGAAAAGACCGTGAGAGAATTCTCTTTCAGGATATCTTTGAGGAGTTAAACACTGCCATTCGAAAAAATAGTATTATCCGATTTACTTCCACTTCCGCTCCAAAAGTTATTTTTACGGTTCAACCTTATTGTATTGCTGCATCCAAAGAGGAGCAGTGTAATTATCTTCTTTGCTTAGACAACGAAACCGGCATACCCAGATCCTTCCGTATCTCAAGAATTCGTGCCTTATATAGCTCTTCCGATAAATTCATTCCGAATGAAATCCGAAAACTGGAGCTCCAGGAAATTGCCAGAAGAAGTCCTCAATCCACATCCAAAGGAATTGAAGCCGAAGTCCTCTTAACGGAAAAGGGCCTGCAAAAGTTTCATTTCATTACTAAAAGCAGGCCGGATGTATTAAAAAAAGAAGGAAATACGCTTTATTTTAACTGGCCAAAAACACAGTTGGAAGAGTATTTCCATCGCTTTGGAAAAGAGGCAGTGATTCTTTCTCCGGATGATTGTCGGGAGTCCATGCGGATCTTTTACAAAAAAGCATGGGAAGCGTATCGGAAGAAGGAGAAGGGGGAATAAACATCAATAGGCTTTTCTATGCAGGACAGGTCTGAATGCAGGGCGAGTTTAGATCCCCATTTTCAGACCAATCCTACATAAAGACTCTTCCTTTTTGGATCTTATTCTCTCTACTCTATCCCTTCTATCTTGCAAAGCCCGATTTCTTTCAGTCCTCTATCATACAGAGCGGTGAGACACAGCTCTCCGCAAATGTTGTGTAAGCTATGCTTTGTCATGCCTCTTGGCATAGAAATATCCAAATATTCTCGCTTACTAAGAGAAAAGAGCTTCTGCTTTCCCTTCCAATCGTCATTGTTAAAAAGCGGTGTGAGAATCAGATAATCCGAATGGGTGAAAATTCCGTTCACCCCGGACTTTTTTCCGCCTGCTTTCAGCTGTTCCGACTCCAAGAGCTTTTCTTTTACCTTGCCCTCGGAGGAGATTTTTGCCAAAGCATAATAGTCCATTCCCCATTTGTTCACTGAGCCTGTGCTTTCTCCCGAAGTAAAGGCGTAGAGTTCATCATTCTCCATTTTTAAACTGTCGATTTTCGGAGCATCCTTCGTCCTGTCATCATGGTGGGTAAAGGCATTTTTCTCTATTTCCGAAAAGCATTTCCACTTGGCTTCTTTTTTTACAGGATCAAAGTCTAAAAGGGCAAAACATCGGGACAGACCGTAATAAACGTCCTTTTCAAAGCAGACAGGAACCAATCTGCCGTCTGAAACCGTCTGAAAATACCGCTCTCTTGCATTGTCCGGCAGCACTTTGCCAAAGGGCAAAAATCCATTCTTAATCGGGATGATTTCCGGCAAAGAAAAATCTCCGGTAAAATAGAAAATTTCTTTCTTTGCCTTGATTACCCCGAAGCTGTCCCCGAAGGAAAAAAGCATCGGCTCATTTTCCCGGTCCAGAAAGTCTTCCCCAAGCTCTATTTCCTGTATGCCGGTTTCGGATAGGGCAAGAACAGAGTAGGCTCTAGGAACTTCTTCCTTCCTTGTTAAGAGGAGAGCCCTCGCACCTTGCTCCGGACAGGCATGAGAAATAAAGGCATTTCCTTCTTCTATGGAATCAGCGCCTTGCTTTACAACGCTTCCTCCGGAAAGAAAACCTGTGCTATACACATAGGTATATGCATTTTCCGGCTTGTATTTTTGTATAAGGCTTAGTTTTAAAGCGGCCATGCTATTCCTCACTATTTTCGTTATCTGCCTCTGTGTTTTTCTTTTTTCCTCGCTTGCTTCAGCATAAATTGCCGTTCTTCCTCGATGCGTTTTTGTTCTCTGTTTTTTTCTTTACGCTTTTGTTTGTTCTCTTCATGCTGTAAACTTAACGCCTGTTGCGACTTCGTCCCGATGCCAGCACGCTGCAATTGCTTTTCTGCCTCTTGAAGTGCTCTTTTCGGATTCTGTTTTCTTTCCTTGACTTGCATTTTGACTTCCGGACTGAATTTCAGCTCATAAAAATGCTTTAAGATAAAATCACGTACCTCAAAGTCCTTGGGCTCTGCACCGAAAGTTACCTTCGCAACAGATAGGCGATTTCCCTCTGTTTTCTCAAAAACGCCCACCCAAAAAGCGCCTTCAAAAAGCACTGTCATTTGACAAGTCATCTTGTCCATATTTGTCCCTCCAAAATTACTTTATGGACAAAGAATGGACAACCCGGAGGGGAAGGTTACTTACCACAAGATTCTGTGACGGCCGGGCTACCTACCGGCTCTGGCATACTTCTCTGTATGCGTTGCGTTTTTATCTTTGCTGTGTACATAACATAATCGATGAAATTTTTTCCATCGTCTCCTATCATAACGACGGAAAAATATATTGACAATGCTCTCTTTTTCTTTTGTATCAACTGACAAAATTTTTACTCTATTCAAGATGATAGAATCGTTTGCAATGGAAGTTCTTTACAAAAGATATTTAGTACCTCTTAAAAACAGGAATCGAATAAGAATAAACTTTTTCAAGGGACTTTTTCTCGGTTATTACAACTTTTCCAAGGGACTTTTGTGGTAATTCGAAGATATGACTATGCAGCAGTTAAAGATTTATTGCATTTTCATCCAAAAGAAAATTCTCCAATCCAATGTATAAAATACCTGCATCATCATGTCGGGGGATAATATTATCTTTTACAACTACAATTTTCTTAAAGGAATCATCTATTTTTTTTAAAGAAGCGGTTTCTTGTTCTTGCTTCTCCTTACTGTCTATGTGTAGTGCAGACTGAATATAATATCTTTCATGCCCTTTATTCATTACAAAGTCCACTTCCAGCTGAATTTTTTGCCTCTTTCCGTCTTTTTTGCAATCATATTCCACTACCCCAATATCCACATTATATCCTCTACGAATTAAATCGTTATAGATTATATTTTCCATGATGTGGGTCTCTTCTACTTGCCTGAAATTCAATCTGGCATTTCTTAGCCCGATATCTGTAAAATAATACTTAAGTGGCGTGGTAAAATACTTAGCCCCCTTAACGTCGTATCGATTTGCATGGGATAACAAATATGCTTCTTCAAAATACTCCAAATATTTCGAAATGGTACCGGAGGATATCTTAATTTGTTTTTCCGAGAGAAATCTTTTAGAAAGCTTACTGGGATTGGTAAGAGAGCCAATCGCCGAAGAGGTAAAATCCAATAATACTTCCATAACCTCTTTATCATTCTGTACCTTGTTTCTTTCCAGAATATCTTTTAAATAGGTTTCTTGAAATAAATCTTTTAAATAACGATTTTTCTCCCCATCACTTTTCAAACTATAAATATAGGGCATTCCGCCATATATACTGTAATGTTGGAATGCCAATGACTTATCTTCTACTACTTCACAAACTTCCGCAAAAGACAAAGGATTGATATGAATTTCATCTCCTCTATCCCTAAATTGAGTTAAAATATCTCTGGACAACATTTTTGAATTACTGCCCGTTACGTATATATCTAAATTATCCCGCTTCATAAGTCCTAAAAGCACATCCACAAAAGTCACCGTCTTTTCGTCGCTTTCAAGATAGGGATTCTTCACAGCAATCGACAATTGGATTTCATCGATAAACACATAGTATTTTTTCGTTTCATCCTGCGTTTTTTCCTTGATATAATCATTTAATTTAAACGGATTCCTATACTCCAGCGTATCTATTTCATCCAGTGCAATCGAAATGATTTGTCCATCTTCGATACCGCTTGATAGCAAATAATCCCGATACAAATGGAAAAGCAAATAAGATTTCCCACATCTTCGGATTCCCGTGATAATCTTTACTCTACCGTTATCCTTTTTCTCTATAATTTTATGGAGATAAAAACCACGTCTAATCTGCATATGTAACTCCTCTCAAAAAATTAAGGTGGAATTCCACCTTTTTTTCACGAGTCTATTCTATCATTTTATTGTGTTCCTATCAATAAGCGGCTCAATTAAGATAATAAGATAAGGTATCTCCGACTTTTCCCACGCCGTTTCTTATAAAAGCAAACTCGAAAAATTAAGGTGGAATTCCGCCTTAATTTCTCGAGTTTAATACCATAAAAAAAGTATCGTGGGCTTTACACACGATACTTTTCATGAATTAAATCAGCAAACTATTGCCATCTAATAAAAATTCCTTAACTCCCATCATCAGATATCCGTTCTCGTCATAGCGAGGCTTCATACTTCTTTCTACGATAATGATTTTCTTGAAAGAATCCATGGTGCGCTCAAAGGATTTGCATTCCTGCTCATACTTTTCCTTATCCGGAATGGCATAGGCAGACTGAATATAATACTTCTTACTTCCTAATGTAGCGATGAAATCGATTTCCCTCTGCACACGAATTTCTTTCCCTTTGCATCCTTCTCCCTGGATTCCACGGTTCCCACATCTACCTGATAGCCCCTGTATCGCAATTCATTGTAAATGATGTTCTCCATGATATGAGTTTCTTCTATCTGCCGAAATGACAGTCGAGCATTGCGAAGGCCCAGGTCTTCAAAATAGATTTTATAAGGGGTTCCGATATACTTTCGCCCTTTCACATTATATCTTTTTACCCGAGAAAGCATAAATGCTTCTTCCCCATAGGTAATGTACTTATCCACTGTTGTGTCACTGATGTTTGTCCCATGAACAGAATTCATCGTTGCGGCAATTTTCCTTGGATTGGTAAGGGTGGAAATGCCGGAGGCAATGACATCGATTACTTCCCCTAAAGTGCTTTCATCCTGTACCGAATATCTGGCCACGATATCCCGAAGATACACGTTCTTCATTTGGGATATCAAATAATTGCTTTTCTGCTCTTCCGTACTCATCAGGGCAACCGCCGGGAGCCCTCCGTAGATGGAGTAATCATCATAGGCTTCACTTTTATCTCCTTCTTTGAATGCATAGTATTCAGAAAAAGATAAAGGCAGCACATGCACTTCATCCCCTCTTCCCTCAAATTCGGTTAAAATGTCCTTTGACAGAAACTTGGAATTGCTGCCTGTCACATAAACATCAACATTTTGCTTCCGAAGAAATCCGTTCAGCACTGACTCAAAGGCTCCCAGCTTCTGCACCTCGTCCAGCAAAAGGTAATACATGCCTTCACCGCGAATCTGCGGCATCAGCCAGGTAATAAATCGGGAGGGATCCACCTTGCGCTCTTCTTTTTCATTATCCAGTACGATGGGATCTTCTCCAATCTTTAATAAATCTTCCGCTGTATCAAAGGCGAATCGGATAATGTGGCTCTCTCCTACCCCTTCCGAAAGTAAATGCTTATAAAATAAAGTATTCAGTAAATACGACTTCCCGCAGCGTCTGATTCCGGTAATCACTTTAATGAAGCCATTGTGTTTTCTGACAATAAGTCGATTAAGATACACATCTCTATTAATTTCTCTATTGATTTCCATCTTGATCTCCATTTCATATTTTTGCCGTAAACGGCACTTTTATAAAATAGTGTACTCATTATTCGGAAAATTCGCAAGAGATTCATTTCATATTTTTGCCGTAAACGGCATTTTTATGAAATGCACAAGATTTTATTCTCCTCCCAATACCTTTTTCTGCCAGCTTCGTTTTCCGCAAGCCGGACACTTCATATATCTTGCCCGTCCCCTATGCATGGATAGAATGACCTTACCGTAGGAGGGCACATAGCGATGATGGCAGCACGCGCATTCATAGCATCCGGCTTTCTGTTCAATGCGAACCGCGATAAAGCTGACCAGTAAAATCATAAGCAGGCAAAGGCAGAGAGTGCCATCCTCAGCCAGAAGGGCATCTCAAGGAAGGATGCCAAAAGAATTAAAACCGACCCGGAGAGCACTGCCGAAAATCCCATCCAATATTCCAGCTTAAGAGCTCTCCTATCCCTTTCCTCCACTTCTCGTTTCATTGTGAGAAGGTTCTCTTCTACTTGTTTACTATAGAATTCTGCCATGATTCTTTCGCCCGACAGGAGTTCGTTTACGTTGATTTTCAGAAATCCGCAAAGCTCCAGCATGATTCCGGAATCCGGCATAGACTTTCCGGTTTCCCATTTGGATACCGCCCGGTCACTGATGCCAAGCCTCTCCGCAAGTTCCGCCTGCGTCATGCCCACTTCCTTTCTGCAAGATGCTATAAATTTTCCGATTTTGATTTGATCCATATCGGACACCTCCTTTCACGGCATAAGCTTACAGGAGACCGCCGAAAATGACAGGAACAGGCGGTTGAGTTTTGCCTATTCTACCGGCGGTTGAATCTAAATTCTTCTCTATATTCAGCTTCTTCTCTTATTAAGACTAATTCCACCGAAATGGCAAGTAATAAAAAACCGGCAAACTTCCTAAAGAAGTCGCCGGCTTTCATATTCATTACATGGGATTACAAAGCAGTAAGAAAAGTTAATCCTCCTAAAATCACTCCCGCTGAATTAGGAATAATGAGAATCCAGTCCTTTTTCGGTTCTTTGGTCCACCCATAAATAACCCAAATCAGGCAAGAAATTGCAGCAAATAACGGTTGAAACGGTTGTGCTTTGCTTCCTTGTAAATTGGCGTAAATTTGCGGGATATAGGCAATAAAAACAAAAATTCCAAGAAACGCTCCAATAGAACCTACAAAAAGATTGATTTTTTTCTTAGACATCTGCTGACTCCTTTCAATTGTACTTGTCGTAAAGTTACTAAAAAATGTCAATTAGTTCCTTTTGTAACTGACGCCGTGCCAATTATAAGGGATTTTTGCTTTTTGTCAAATATTTTTTATAGATTCTCTGCATCCAATGCAAAAATCTCCTTTATTCAGGTAATTCCCAACTTACTCCATCTTTCCCTAACCCCTTGATATAACGTGCCTTTTTTCTTTACAAAGGGCTTGATTCCCAGATGGAACCTAAAACTTCTATATTGGAATAAAATATCGGTAGCTCAAGATGCTTTAACTTCCCGGTCTCATAAACACATTTGCACCCATATAGCATATCCCCTACATCACTATGTAAAGTCATGATTCTTCGGGTAAGTTCATTCGTTTTGAACATTCGTTTCATAAAAATTCCGGCAAAGGCAGCCGGAATCCTATACGGGAGAAGTTCATTTTTATAGAAGTTTAAGTCTACTCCTCTTGCCTTGACCACCTGAATGGTTTCTCTTATTGCCTTTACTGTAATAGAAAGGGCATGGGCATCCTTCATCAGGCTAAGAGCAAGCTGCATCGGATGATCAATTTTCCCTTCCCGGGCAGCAGAAGAGGTGACCCCTGCATTGATGGCCATATGAAGCCATATCCATTCCACCATGTCGTGAGGAATCTCCGTTTTCAAATCTGCAGAAGCGAGAAGAGCTGTTAAAAGCTTTGTAATTGGAAATCCCTGCTTTTCCCTCACCTTCCAGCATGATGTGGTCAAAGAGAACACAATCCAGCACATTTCCTGCAAGGTGTCCGCCGGCAGTAGGGAAGCCGATAATATAAGGATAAGCACCCACTATTTCATCAATCTCTTCCCGACTATTCCAAAAGTTACAAAACAAAATCAAGCTTCCTGTAATATGGTTTTGTGAAAGTGTCGCTATAGCATCCTTTATTTTTCCGCTTGCCACACTCAAAATAATAAAATCAAACTCTGCATTCGACTCGGCAAGATTCACCTTGTATTGACCCGCTTTTTCTTCTCCTTTTTTGTTATAGCGTCCATCTAATAAACTGATATTTAGACTTTCCGGTGCCTTCGATTTTTTCTCTTCTCTCAGCAAATGTTCGACTTGATGCCCAGCTTTTTGGAACACATACCCGTACGTTGTGCCTATAACACCAAGGCCTACTACGCATATTCTCATAAATCCTGCCTCCTTTCTTCTATTTTCCATCCGATCATCCAGGCAAGAACAAGAAGATAATTTTCCACAGCGCCAATCAAATTTACCATTTGATGCATCTCAAGATAATGGATAAAATGATTGCTTCCGATACCGATTCCGCCGAGAATGAGAGCCAGCAAAATAGATTTTAGATAGGTCCAATTGTAGTGCCTATACGCTGTAATCAATATGACTAAAACGGCAATATTCCAAAAGCCGATTTCTCTCTGCCATCCTGTAGAAATGCCATACGCAGAGTTTCTTCCCATATATTCCGGTGCGAAAATCTGTAGGATCGCCGCACCGGATATCGCTATGATGAGAATGATAAACAGCACGCGCAAGAAAAGATTCATTTTTTTCTGATGCATGGACTGTCCTCTATTCATTCCTTTGCCCCCTCTACTAAGACACGGTTGATAAATTGCATGGTTCCGGATTTTGCCCCCAGAGACTTCTCCAGCATATCGATGTACACCTCTACATCTTTTTTTCACCAAAAACTCCATAATCGAACATATGCTGACTCGTAACAAGGAGCATCTTCACTCGCTCTTCAATATGCGTACACGAAAAAGATTCCCTGTGCTATTCCTTCTTGAACAATCTCTGCCAGAATCGGTACCGCCACTTCCAATTTTCTTTCGGTAGATTTATCGTGCATGACGATATTTTCTTTTCTTTCCAGAAATATCTACTGGCCTCCTTTCCGGACGAAAGGCATTTATAACTGAAACTAATTTTTTGCATAGAAAGCGGTGCCTGAAGAAGTCTTCTTTTGGCTACGGCACCTCCTTCTCTATCATCATTTCAATAACCGCTTCCAGCGTTTCTGCTTAAATAATAATAGTAAGTTCCTTTTGCGATACCGGCCTTGGCCACAATCTCGTCAATAAGCTAGTATTCTATAACCTTTTCTATGAACATGCGATAGGCAAGCTTTAACAGTTCCTGTTTTCTTTGTTCCCCTTTTTTCATATCCGCTCCATTTTTTATTTGCCTTCTTTTTTCATACTCTGCCCTATTTTTTCATATCTTTCCCCGGATCTATATTTGAGCTTTTGTTTCCATTTAGCTAATTATTGGTCGGTTTGTATGATAGCAACAAAGCAGACTGTCGCTTTTTTCGACTTTTAGTCGGTAATTTGTTCAAACGCATTTTTAAACTTAACTTTTGGAAATTTGAAAATCAAAAGCACTCAAAATGCAAGTCGCTTTATTTTCCTTCCGTGTCCTCCTGTTCATCATAGCTGTCATAAGGGCAGTCGGGCCTTCAGCTCCTTTTTAGTCTTCCTATAGACAAGATATAGGCCTTTATATAATTCACTCGGTCTTCCATAATAGCGGCGGAATCTCCAAAATGGCTTTTTACCTGTCCGCCCCTTATTATAGTCCGCTCTCTTCGGCAGAGTAGAAATATATCGCGGCGGAATAGCTGTGTCCGGCCTCTACGGAAAGATTAAAGCTCAACTTCTCCGTTCTGACATTCCTTGTCTTAGTGCCCACCGTTTCCGTGGACTCAAAGATTCCTTCAATTGTATGCTGACCGGGAGTCACCGCCACGATGATTTCCAAATCTTTTCCCGTAGTAAACGGCACATTGACAAGACTGCTTCCATCGACCTTGACCTGCTTACCATAGATGTGAAGCATAGCTCCATTTCGATTGTTTGCACTAAACTTCTTCACCGAATTCACTCTCTTCTTGAGTATGAAAAGCATTATGGGAAAGGATAAAGTCCATAGCAATGTCATTACAGTAGAAATAATCATAGTTTTTGTCATCATTTCCATTCCTCCTAAAATTCCCCTCATTTCAAAGGCAAGATCAGTCATTAAAAAAGGAATTCTAATTAAAAAATTCAAAATTTATTATAAATTTACTATAATGAATGTCAATCGGAATAGTAAGGATGCCCTGTAGGGCTATTTATCTACTTTTACCGCTTTTCTAAAATGGGAAAATAAGTTCTTTTCCCCGGCTTAGCTTCTCTTATAGCTTCCGGAATAAATCATAATTTGCGCTACGATACAGAATAGTATTACCCCCAGGATATATCCCAGCATTTTATTCATATTCAGATACCCATAAAACAGTTTTGCTTTAAACGAAAAGTAATCTTTCAGACTAAGAACAAACATTCCCTGATCCACTCCTTGAAGGCTTGTATTGATATGCTCCAAAAGTCCGTTAAGCAGTATATTTCTCAGCATTATCGTTATTTGACTCGCAGGAAACAGGTTGCATATGGTTTGTACTCCATCGGAAAATTGAGAAATAGGAATATAGGCTCCAATCACAAATCCGGAAGCTGCTGATAGTATTCCAAAGAAAGCTTCGCAAGCACTGACGGTTTTGAAAAACAAAACGATAATCATAAATATTGCGCTTGCCGAGATAGAGCCAAGTGCAACAATAGAAAAGGCTTTTATAACTTGGCTTATATTCAAATACATATTTCCTTGCATACGAATTCCAATAAGGCCGACAGCCAGAATTATACTGTTCAAAAGTATTGAAGTAAGCACGGCCGATACAAAATAAGCAAAGATGATTTGTCCCCTTTTCATAGGTGTTGCCAGAATATCATAATCCACTTTATTTGCTCTATCTTTTACGAGTACAGTAATACAACTAAAAGGAACTGAAATCATTGCGGAGCCTAAAATACCACTCAGTAAAAAAAGATTTGCAAACATATCGATATCCTTTTGGGGAACCATAGAAGCCAGTCCCGGATACTGCTCCATTGCACTTTGTATCGCACTAACAAAGGTGCCTTTCAGGAATAATAAATACAGTACAAGCACAATAATGGATGTCAGTAAAGAGAATAGAATGCTCTGCCAATCCTTGAAAAACAGCAATAAATTTCTCTTGATAAATCCCAAAATCCCCCTCATCTTATACCTCCAGCTTTCTTCCTGTTAAATGCAAAAATACGTCATCCATACTGCCTTTTACAATTTCATAATCTCTGATTTCATTTCGATTTGTATAGAGGAAATCACTGAGATGGAACCCCTCTTTTGATTCCAATGGCACAATGTAGTGATCCGCTTCATAAGAATGCTCTATGCCTTTCAGCACAGCTTCATTGTCACTACATTTCTCTACATACCAAATAAGTTTTGTATTCGTGTATTTCCTTTTTAAAGCCGCCGGTGTGTCCTCTGCTACAATTTGTCCCTTATCCAGGATCACAACCCGATCTGCATCTCTTACTTCTTCCATATAATGTGTTGTAAGAAATATCGTCATTTGTTTTTCTTTCCGAAGATAATCGATATACTCCCACACCAGCTTTCTGGACATGGGGTCCAGCCCGGTTGTGGGCTCATCCAAAAAGAGAATCTTCGGATTATGTAAAAGCGCTCTGATAATATCCACTCTTCTTCGCTGTCCTCCGGATAATTTCTCATATTTTCTATTCCAGATGCTTTCCAATTCGAAAGCCTGCATTAAAGGATGTAAGCGCTCCAAAATTTCTTCTTTGTGTATTCCGTAATAAGAGGCTCTCGTCAGCAGATTTTCTTTTACTGTCAATACTCCGTCCAGAACCGAGTTCTGAAAAACAATGCCTATTTTCTCTCGAATCTTATCATCCTCTTCTCCAAGCTTGTGGGAAAAGACTTCTACCTCTCCCTCTGTCTTTTCAAAAATGGTACAGAGGATATTGATGGTCGTTGATTTCCCCGCACCATTCTCCCCAAGAAATGCAAAAAACTCCCCCTCTTTCACGGAAAAGGAAATATGATCCACCGCAGTCGTTTTATCATAGTTTTTACTTAAGTTCTTTACTGTGATTGCATTCATCCGATTCGCTCCTTCTTGGCGCCACTATAGTTCTTTCTGTAAGTCTATCCTATAGTTCGTCTTATCATTCAGTCCTATATCCCCTCGCGGTTCCAATTTGTCCTATGGTTCCTGTGGTTCCATCTTGTGGTTCTACCCTGTATTTTTTCCCACAATTCTGCCCTGTTGTCTTAACTTGTTGTTCTGTCTCACCGGTTTTGACATAAATCAGCTTATCAACTTATAAGCATTAAAAAAAGTGCCGCCCTACCAAGCTGCATTTACAGCTTACCGAGTTGCACTTTTTCCATGAAGGACTTTATTTTCATGAAACGCTTTATTTCTCATTCCGAATCTTGCAGATCTTTAATGGCTCCATTGATTTTAATCTCATCTACCTTTGCCATCCATGCTGTTGCACACCAGACAAAGAGATAAATGAGGCTGTACATAAGACAAATGATGCGTAAGTTGATGGTTTGTCCAAACCAATGAAAAAGACTTGCACACAAAACCACGATTCCGAGAACTGAGACAAAGTGGATTCCGATTCTGATCCGGACTTCGCTTTTCTTCAAACTATCCATATCCAAAAGAAAATATGTCGGTAAGGAGGATAAAAATCCCGTGAGGCAAATAGAAAGAGGGTCACTCCATTGCAAACTTAGGGTCTGTACTCCTGATACAAAGTGCTGAATAAACATCAGAATTCCAATTCCAAAAAGAATGGCTGTTGAAATCATTAAAGTCTGACTAAAAATAGTTTTTACTTTTTGCATATCATAGTCCCAGCCTTTCTTTCAGTTCTTTCACATACGTTCTTGCAATGATGACACGCTCTCCATTCAAAAGTTCTGCCGTCATTCTTCCGTTAAGTTCTGCTCGCACTGACTTTATTTTCCTCATATTGATAATCATTGCCTTTGCCGCTCTGAAGAAATTCCGGCTTAGCGTATTTTCCAGTTCATATAACCTATATTGGACTTCCAAACAATTATCCTTTGTATAAACAAAGGTTCGTTTATCCACGGATTCTATATAATAGATTTTATCAATGGGACAGAGAAGCGTTTCCCCATTAGAGCGGGCCGTGATAGCAGGGTCACTGTTTCAAGAGCATTTACGGCAGTTTGAACACTCTCCGTCACTTTGACAACACGGAGCAGCGCTTGCTCTTCTTCATAGGAATTTACTTTTTGAATATCTACCTTCACTATGTCACCACCTAATAATTCTACTTTTCTCCCATTTTTAGATTTTTAGGTACTTGTACCACTTTTCTAAAATGGAACATATTCTTTTCCTTTACGGTCCAATCATTTCTTTTCTGATTTCTTTCGGAAAACGTCGTATTACGAAAGATACAAAGAGTACGGTTTCCAAAACAATCGTCAGGGTACAAAGGACTGTAATCACCGGAACATTGGACTGGAATATGAAGGAACTGCCAAGGCCTAATAGATAAACAAGTACAAAAGGAATCATCAGTTTTTTATCCAATTTGTGGCTCTTTTTATTTAAATGCGCATTGTTAAACACACCAAGATAAAAGAGGAATAATCCTAAAAACATCATAATCACTCGGGCAATGCCCATGGCATCATTAGCATAATCCAGGTCAATCGTACAAAGATTTAAACCGAACCACACAAAATAATGATTGTAAATCAGTCCTGCCCCGCTTTGACAAGGAAGATTCTCCTCAATGGCATGGTCAAATTCCGTGATGTAGAACAAAAATAAAGCTACTACCTGAAGCATTATAATAACGGAGTAAAACGAAAATTTCTCTATTTCGAAGAAATCCGCTGCGGCTATCAGCATTTCCCCAAGGGTAATAATAGTAAGGAGTGTTAATCTTTCTATAAGGTGTGGCATATTAATGGGTACTCTAGCCATATCTTTTCGAAAGAAAATAGCACCCAGTATGATTACAATAAAGCCAAAACCGGTTAATAAGATGCGTCCGATTCCTGACAAAAACAAGCTGACTATAATACTAATCATGCCCACAAAAAGAAGCTGAAAAAAATCCCGAATCAGTTTTCGATCCTTTTCACTATTCTTGTTTTGCATATAAGCGTAGATATATTGCAGAAATTGTATGACAACAATCCATAGAAGCGCCAGTGTAAAGGCTGTCCAGCTTTCCTCCATATCGGAACTGACATTTGCCGCCATAAAGACTAAAGCCGGCATTTGGAAAACCGTCATAATGATGATATGCAAAAGATTATGTTTTCCATAGCGGTTCATATACACGGTCTGCACATTCCATACGCTGATGAAACAAACAAAGACTACGATATAAATGATAATCTCTTTTAAACTAAAGATTCCCTCATTCAGACTTTCTAAGATATGGGTAATCTTGGAAATCCCAAAGACAAAAACCAAATCATAAAACAGCTCGGTAAGATTAACCTTTTTTGCTTCTTCTATTATTTTTTCTCCCATACCACCCTCACGTTTCCTTACTTTTGCTTTCTTCTTTTATAAACAGCTTTTTTCTCGGAGAAACTTACATTTCGGAGAAAAGCAGATGTATTATATCATGCTTTATTTTCCTTTTTCATCCTTTTATTCATCAGATGAGGCATCTATCAAGGTTCAAAAAATGCTATACTAAAAAGTAAAAGCGGGGGAGATTTCTAAATATGCACGAATTAAGCGCACTAATCCAAAAAGATATGGTTCCGGCACTGGGCATAACAGAACCCGGGGCCATTTCCTTCTGTGTCGCAAAAGCAAAGTCCTACGCAAAGGGCGAACTGCTTCACTTGATTCTCCGTCCCTAGATGAAGAGGGAAATGCAATTCGTAGAGAATTCTCCAAATAAGATTTATTGCGGATATGTGAAGAGGCTGTAACAATCAAGCGAATTGAACAAATTCTCTTGAGGCTGCAGCCTCTTTTTCGGTACAATCGAAATTCATGCGATTACTCGTATATGGGCATTACCGAGGATTGGCGGTTTTTTCTTCAGGATGATGTATGGTATGATGATGAACGTATGAGAGATGATGGTGAAAGCATGAGAAATGATGGTGAAAGCATGAGAAATGATGGTGAAAGTATGAGAATCGAAGTAAAACAATACGGCTCGGAGACCTGTGCGCCTTGCATGGCAATCAGACGCAAGCTCGAGGAATGGCAGCGGGCGCATCCTACGGTGAATTATAGCTATTTCCCGATTGAAGATCATCAGGAGGAGGCGGCTCAGAAAGGGATTTTATCGGTTCCAACAGTCATAGCCGTGATTGATGGTACGGAAGTCGCAAGAGAATCGGGCTACTTTAGCTTGGACAAAATGCTTGCTCGACTGGAGCGATACATGAAAATGGCGGGAGAGACAGAATTATAATCGGAACAGTGACAGTGAGGAAAAACAATGGTTAAGTCGGAGGCGATAAGAATGTTGAACGTATATTGCTACAGCCGCTGCAGCACCTGTAAAAGACATCCAACACTATGCTTTCTCCACCATATCTTTTGTACTCCCCTAAGACAGGAAAATAATTCCAAGGAATTGTTTTGTGAATACTTTCTGTAAACTCCTGTGGAATATCAACAAGTAGATCTCCTGTCTCGGAGAGTTTCACTTCATGAGGTATGCAGAATCGCCCCCCCAATACCATTCTCCTTTATCACTACATTGTCTGGTCACCGGCATATCCAGCTTATACATGAGCTGGGATCAGCCTGCCTTGTTAGCTATTAAGGCCTTAGACAAATTAAATCGAAAGGATATTGCTGTTTTCACAATGGAACTGGAATAGTACTTGCATGGCTTATAGCCACTCCCCATATTTCTTAATATATAGCTTCTTCACCGTTTCGATGGTAAAGCTATAAAGTGCAAGGATAAGAAGCAAATACGCAAAATATGCCATCGGCATTTCCGTAAATACCGTATTTTTCAAGTTATCAAAAAGATAGGGAATAGAGATGGCCGCAAAAATGCCCAATGCCGAAGCAAGCGCCAGTCTGGAGTCGCACTTGGAATCCAGAATCGGTCGCTTCGAAGTGCGGATAAACTGCACAATCAGGATTTGGGAAATCAAGCCTTCTACAAACCAGCCTGTCTGGAAATAGTTCTGCATGGAAAGGCTGTTATAGCCCAAAAGGAACCAAAGAACCAGGAAAGTCATTACATCAAATACGGAGGAGATACCGCCCATCACATTCATAAAGGACACAAGGGACGCACTGTTCCACTTATGGGGTTTCTGCAGGAATTCTTCGTCCACATTGTCCCAGGGAATCGCAATCTGAGTAAAGTCATAAATCAGATTCTGAATCAAAATCTGCAGGGGCAGGATGGGCAAAAATGGCAAGAATATCGAAGCAATCAATACGGAGAACACATTTCCGAAGTTGCCGGATAATGCCATTTTCATGTATTTCAGGATATTTCCGTAGATTCGTCTTCCTTCATAGATCCCGTTTAAAATGACGGTTAAGCTCTTCTCCAAGAGGATAATGTCCGCGCTGGCCTTGGCAACGTCTGTGGCATTGTCCACGGAAATACCTACATCCGCATCATGAAGACTGGGCGCATCATTTACCCCGTCTCCCATATAGCCCACCACGTGTCCATTTTTCCGAAGAGCGTCCACCACACGCTGCTTCTGCATGGGAGAGAGACGGGCGAAAATGTCATTTTTCTCCACAACACGGGACAGCTCTTCCTCACTCATCTTTTCCAAGTCGGAGCCTGTTACCGCATTTTGCTCTCCTACCTTCATGCCCACCAGCTTACATACGTGTTCTACCACAACGGGGGCATCGCCGGATATGACCTTGACTTGCACTCCCGCATCATACAGTCCGTGAATGGCTTCCTTGGCATCCGGCTTGGGCGGATCCAGGAAGGCGATAATGCCCAGGAAGGTCATGTCGGTTTCGTCTTCCGCATGGAAACGGCGGTGTCCCCCGCATTTTTCCTCTTTGCCGCAACGCCGATGACATGCATTCCCTCATGATTTAGCTTCTCGGAAAGGGCATTAATCTTCTGAAGGTCTTCTTCCTGAATATCCTTGTATTCCTTCTTCACCCGAATACGGCTGCAACAGGCCAGTACGGATTCCAAAGCTCCTTTGGTAATCAATACCTCATCCTGGGGTTTAGGAAGAATTTCTTCAGTCTCCTCCCCCAGATGCTCCCCACCCGGATTGGAAATCACCACACTCATTCTCCGGCGCTCAAAATCATAGGGAATCTCATCGGACTTCACATAGCCTCCGGCGTATTTTTGCACATCGCTTTCCGCACCGTAGGATAGGATGGCCCGATCAATCAGGTTTTTTACCCCTGTAGAATAGTAGGCATTCATCCATGCATAATTCAAAACCACATAAGAATCTTCGCCATTTACATTGATATATTTCTGTAAAACCACATTGTCCATGGTAAGGGTTCCGGTCTTATCGGTGCACAGCACATCGATAGCTCCTAAGTTTTGAATGGCGGACATGTTCTTTACAATGGTCTTCTTCTTTGCCAGGAACTTTGCCCCTTTAGCAAGGGTTCCATTCACAATCATCGGTAACATGCCCGGGGTAATACCCACTGCAACGGAGATGGAAAATAAAAAGGCTTCCAGCCAGTTTTTCTTCACCAGGCCGTTAATAAGCAATACAAAAAGAACCACCACAATCATGTAGCTAATCAGAATTTTGGTTATTTTCGATAGGCTCTTATCAAAATCCGTTTCTTTCTTCTGTGTATGGATGGTGGAGGAAATCTTCCCCAGATAGGAATTCTTTCCGGTCCGCACCACGATGCCGACTCCGGTGCCGGAATTCACTGTGGAACCGCCTAAGCAGAGGTTGTTTAATTCCGCTGCATTAACAATTCTCTGATCCACTCCGGTATATTTCTCCACCGGAATGGATTCTCCCGTGAAAGCGGAAACCGAAAGAAACAAGTCTCTACTCTCCAGAAGATAGAGATCTCCGCACACGATATCTCCTGAGCCGATGAGCTGTATATCCCCGGGTACCACCTCTTCCACCGGCACTTCTCTTATTTCCGTGCCATCCTTTCCCGGAATCCGGATCCTTACCGTATCGTGCTCCATATCCTTTAGCTTCTGCATATCCAGATAGGAACCGTAGTCCTGGGTAAATCGAATCACCGCACTCATACAGGCCAGTGCCAGGATAATGACTCCGGACAGTATATCCCTTTCCACAACAAAGGTAACGATAGCCAAAACAAGCAAAACAATAATAAAAGCATCGGTAAAGCTGTGAAATAAAAAATAGAATACGCCATGCTTCTGCATGGCGGAAAGGTCGTTATAGCCGTATTTCTCCAGTCTTTCTTCCCGTTCTTCGTCGCTGATTCCATTTGCTGTACAGCCTAATTCCTGTAAGACCGAAGAAGCTTCTTTTCCGGCAATTTTCTGAAACTCTTGCTCCACACCGGCGGACTTTGTCATAGGGTTCAATTTCTTCTCGTTGTTTAAAATCATATCTTTCACCCTCCTTTTACTTATACAGGGATATCTTAGACCTTTGCACAATGCGAGTCAATTTAATATGATTTTTTATTTCAACCGGATATACTTTGTTTCTCTTCCTACAACTTTTTATCCCTTGGTAAGCATTTTATCCCTTAAAATAGGCCTTTAAGGGATAAAGCAATCTATAAGGGAAAGAACAGCACTCTATCACATACCTCCTCTAAAAATTCCATGTCATGGGAGATAATTAAAATCAGATTCTTTTCCGCTTTAAACTTGGTGATGTTCTTTGCAACGACCTTCATGCTTGCATAATCCAGTCCGCTGGTCGGCTCATCCAAAAATAAAATTTTCTTCTTGGAAAGTAAGGCGGATAGAATTACGACTCTCTGCTTTTGACCCCCCGATAAACTGTGCGGATTTTTTTCCTTCAATTGGTCAATTTGCATATCCGCCATGCAAGTACAAAATTGTTCTTCCTCCTTGAACGCCGACGTCAGGCGGATTTCATCATAAACGGAGTCAGTAAACAACTGGTTGTTGATTTCTTGCATAAGCAATAAGCTGTTCTTCCTTCTCTTCGGCACGGAGATTCCCTTGTTATTTTTGCAAATTTCTCCTGTAGTTTGCCTTGCAAGGCCGCAAACAACTTTCGCAAACGTCGATTTTCCCATTCCGTTTTTTCCAACGATTCCTACAATTTTTCTCCTTTCAAAGCCCAAACGATCGATTTTGAAAATAGTCCGCTCTTTTCTTTTATACAGTAAATCCTTTATTTCCAGTTCCAATGCATTTCCTGATGAATCTCTCTTTACTGCCGAGTCCTTTCTTTCCACTTTAAACAAATGGCTTACAAAGCTTCTTTTCTCTATATCCGTGTGTTTTTCTGACGCAGAAAGCATTATGGCAGATCTTTCTTTCCATGCATTGTCGGAGAAATCCGTGTGCCGAAGCCCTGTTCTACATCTTTCTTCCTCGGATAAGTTTTGAATTTCTTCCATGCTGTATTCTTTAGTAATCTTTCCATTTTCCAGATATACTGCTCTATCCACAATTTTTTTCAAATACCAGAGCCTGTGCTCCGCAATGATAATCGTCTTCCCTTCCTCCTTCAATCGTTCCATGAGTTTCGAAAGCTCTATCATCGAATCCATGTCCAGGCTGGAAGAGGGCTCATCGAAAACAAAAATCTCCGGGTTTAAGGCATAGACCGCCGCAATAGCTATTTTTTGCTTTTCTCCTCCTGAGAGTGCAAATATATTTCTGTCCATTAAACTCGAAATATGCATTGTCTCCTGTACCTCTTTCAGTCTTTTCTGAATCTTCTCCCTTTCTACTCCATAATTTTCCAGCGCAAAAGCAATTTCGTCTGTCGTATTTGTCGTGTAAAACTGCGTCTTGGGATTCTGAAAAACTGAGCCTACTTTCTCAGAAATTTTATAAATTTCCGTTTCAAAGGGATTCATACCGGCAACTTCTACGCGCCCCGTTATCTTCCCCTGAAAAAATTCCGGAATGATTCCATTGATTATTTTCAAAAAGGTAGATTTTCCACAACCGCTTTTTCCGCATAAAAGGATACACTCGCCCTGATGAACCGACAAATCGATATTTCTAAGTACAAAATCCTCCTCCGTACTGTATTGAAAACTTAAATTTTTTATAGTAATCATAGCGAATACCCCAAAAAGTGCAGGAAAAGAACGATGCCGAGCGCAAAAGAAAATAAGGACAGAAGCATATAATCGCCTGTTTTCATTTGGATTCTGTGCCTGCATGTCTTTGCTACCGGGGCATCTATACCTCTTACAATAGCCGATTGAGAGAGTTCGTCCCCGATTTCCATCACACTCACAAATAGGGGAACAAAAAAATATTCTATAGTAAGCAAAGGTCTATGCACAAAATTATAAAAGTCCATGCTGATGCCTCTTGTTTTCATTGCCATATGAATATTGGACCACTCCTCCTGTATCGTGGGAAAGCACCGGAAGATAACAGAAATCATAATGAGGGCATCCTTCGGGACTCTCATCCTCTGTAATGTCGCCACTGCAAGGGATGAGCTCGTTGAGCTTAAAATCCATTTTCCGATAATCACAGAGGGCAAAAACTTTCTCATAATAACGACCAGAAATAAAATGAGGCTTAGAAAAAAGGGATGTCCCAAGTTTACAACGATGGTTTCCACCACAATACTCAGTATAAAAAACACGACATACCGTACCGAATACCTGATACACCCGCTACTGATCATCACGAATAGACAAAGCAGAGTTAAAAAAGCCTCATAAGCTATGCTGTTTCCGAGAAAGAGTAACAGATTTACCTGTATTAACACGATGAGCTTTGTTCTAAGGTCATAACGGAGTGAAGGCGCAAATCTTCTCCCTTTCATAAGTGCCTCCATCATGAAAGAACCCCAGCAGACTGTAACTTCTTATAGAGAATCTTCTTTGTTAAATAAGAGCCTGCCAGAGAAAACAAAAAAGTACCTGCCATCATTAGCGGTAACATCCAAAGCGGCGTGAACGCTCTTACCGTATCGCAAAAGCTTTGATCAAGTCCCCCATGCTGTACGCTCCTAAAAAAGGCTTCTCTCATGACCCAGATAGGAAGGAAACCTCCAAAGAGATTGAGAAAAAGAATAAATGACTAATGGCATTTTTTTCTTAAAATCTTCATAATTGCCCGTCTTCGCAACCCATGCAGCGAGAAGCCCTGCCGGTACGGACACTATAGGGGGCAATTGGAATGTGCCCGGTTGCTATCAAAAAGAATACTGGGAAGCACCGCAGCTATCATAATCGCTGTAGCCGATTTTGTTTTTGCGAGAAGCATGTGATACGTTGGCGCCGCAAATAAAGCTACAATCATCGGCATCAACAAAAATAGAATGGGAATTGGCATGGAAAGTGCCCCAATAACTACATAAGTAACAAGATAAACGGTGATGAGAACCCCTGCTGTGATTGCATTTTTTTGATGATTTTTTTCGTTCTCGACATAATAATCCTCCTATACTGTAATGGACGCGTAAGATTACAAAAGTGGTACCCAAGTTCACGTGCATAAACATATTTGAGCGCTCTAAGCAGTTTATGAGAATTTAGGGTTCCGCATGATGTACTGTATTTGTAATTTGCCAATTCTTTACTTTCTCCTGATAGTCCCACAACTCTCTATACAATCCTCCTTGATTAAGTAATTCTTCATGCTTTCCCTGTTCTACTATCCTTCCCTCCTGAAGAACCACAATCTTGTCGGCAGCCACAACATTGTTTAGCCTGTGCGCCACTACGATAACCGTTTTATTTTGAATCAAGTTGGAAATCGCCCTCTGTACCGCTTCTTCATTCTCCGGATCCAGTGATGCAGTGGCTTCATCCAGTAATATAATAGGCGCATTCTTTAATATCGCTCTTGCGATCGATATGCGTTGCCTTTCTCCCCCGGATAAGGTGGAACCGCCTTCTCCCACCATCGTTTCAAAGCCATTTTCTTTTCGCATAATGAAGTCGTACGCCCCTGCCATCTTGGACGCTTCTATGACATCCTCTCTTTTTACCGATGCATTCCCAAACTGAATGTTGTTATAAATAGTATCTCTAAAAAGCAGGGCATCTTGAAAAACAATGGAAAACTTCCGAAGGACCTCATCAGGAGCAGCTTTTGCAATATCGCTATTGCCAATCTGAATCCTTCCTTCCTGCACATCATAAAATCTTGCCAGAAGTTTGAGTAAAGTAGTTTTACCGGAACCCGAGCTTCCGACCAGCGCGAGAAATTCCTTCTCTTTAATCTGTAAAGACAGATTCTGAATTACCTTTCTTTCTTCATAAGAGAAGGAAACATCGCTAAGCTCTACCGTATTTCCCGCATTCAATCCCTCTTTTCCCGTCATCGGCTTCTCTGCCAACAGCTTCCTGATTCTCTCCCCAGAAACGGAAGCGATTTGCAAAGCAGCATAATTTACGAGAGCAAGATCTAAAGGATCAAATATTCTTGTTCCGACAAACAAAAATAAAAGAAATTTTTCCGGACTAAGACTTCCTTTTAACAAGAGATTCAGCCCTACCAAGCTCATCAAGGGAAGACCTACCCGTAATACCATGCCGGCTATAGTGATGAGAGAACCAATCCCTTTTTCGTTTTTTATATTACTCTTCTCCGCCCTTTCAATAGCTTTATGAATCTTTTCTATCGTATCCGGAGTAAAGTTATACGCCTTTTACCGTTTTTACCGTAGTTAAATATTCCTCCAAAGCATCCTGCTCATTCCGCTTTGCCACTTCGGTTTTTAAAAAGCATCTTTTTGAAAAATATTGCATCAAGCTTAAAAAAACAGTATGGAAAGAGGAAAGCCGATGAATGCTGCAACTCCCATTTTGATATCTACAGTGAAAAAGAAGATTACGCATAAAAGAGCAACAAAAACAGAGCTGAAAAAAATTGCGGTGCCTGATGCGTTGTGGCGATTTCCACAATGCTAAAAATCATGCATTAACGTATCCAAAAATTTCTGCAGAACTTTTTCCCGGAGATAAATCCCAGCGGCAAGCTTCTGAGATGATTTGCAAGCCTGATTCGTCCCTCTGCCGTCTTTTTGATAGCCGGACTCATAAGTATCCTTTGTTGCCAGATTTTCAAAAAAATAAAGTAAGAAGAAAAGAATAATACCATCAAAGTGAAATATTTCCACAACGAGGCAATGTCTGTCTTTCCGTTTTGACTCGACAGAATGAGACTCTTCACAATCCGGACTAGGCAAATAAAGGGGATCAAATTAGAAATCGAGGATAAAGTATTAAGCAAAACAGGCTTTATAAGCGTTTCCGGTTTCCCTAAAGTAATATTTTTAAGCATGATACAATCCTCCTTCCTGCTTCATCTGCCAGCTTCTCACCTCATCAAAAATCGAAAACATTTTCCGATAAACTCCCTCTTTCTTCATCAAGCTTTCATGGGTGCCTCTTTCCACGATTTGCCCCTCGGAAAGAACGAGAATTTGTTGTGCATTTTTTATCGTGCCAAGTCTATGGGCAATCATGATGACCGTTTTGTCTTTTACTAACTCCGCTAAAGCTTCTTGCATAAGACACTCGTTTTTAGAATCTGCATAACTTGTCGCCTCATCCAAAATCAAAACCGGTGCATCCTTTAACATCGCTCTTGCCACGGCTATTCTTTGTTTTTCTCCGCCGGATAAAGTATTGCCCTTGCCTAATATTGTTTCATAGCCCTTCTCCAGTTTCATGATAAAGTCATGGCATCTTGCTTTTTTAGCCGCTTCTATCACCTCTTCCTTGCTGCAACCTTTTTTTGCCATGGCAATATTTTGAAAAATCGTACCGGAAAGCAAGTCATTGTCCTGAAATACAAAGGAGATATCTTCCATCAATGCATTCGAGGGCATCTCTTGTATGTTCACTCCTCCAAGTTTAATCACCCCGTCCGTTGGTTCATAAAATCTCGGAATCAAAACTCCAATTGTTGATTTCCCTGCCCCGGAAGCACCAACTAAAGCGGTAAGCTCTCCTTGTTTTGCGATAAAACTGATATCCTTTAAGACTTGCTCCTTTTCATAGGAAAAGCAGACTTTTTCAAAGATAATGTCATAATTTTTCAGCTTTTCTGTATACTTCCCTTCTGCTAATTCTTTTTCTACGAGGACATCCCAAACTCTTTGTACAACATCTTCCAATAAATTCATTCCTTCCGCAAAATCCCTAAGCTTTAAGCACGGAACACTCATCGCCGGTGCTACAATCCAAAAGAAAAGCACTGTCCTCATCGTCGCCATGTCATTTGGTTTTTTAGTAAGGAGAAGAATGCCGGCCGGAACAAGAAAAGTCGCCACGGAAAGAATGACAACCCGGAAGGCAACAAAACCCGGTCTGATTCTTGCCGTCATAGTCTCGGTAAACTGTCTATACTGATTGACCGCATTCTCATAATTTTGAAATGAGGAAGTACTGTTTCCGAAGATTTTTACTTCCGGCATCCCTTTTACATATTCATTTGTCACAGAATTAATCCGGTCCAGTATCTTGAAATTTTCCTCGAGTCCTCCCGATTTCACAATTTTCACCATGATAGATACTTGAATCATGAGTCCGACCACAATGGCAGTCAGGGTTAGCAAAGCGAAACCACATTCATGCGGAACATGAAAAAGAGTAGGGACAGAATGAGAAGCAAGGTGGAAACAAGACTTGGCAATTGATGTGCATAATATCCTTCTATTTGATTCATATCCGAGCTTAAGACTTGTTTCAGCTTTGCTTTATGCTCTCCGGTAAAATAGCCGAGGGGCAAGGTGGCAATATGGGATACTATTTTTTTCTTTAAATCGGCAATGATCCTATAGGAAAACGTATGACAGAAAATACTTCCGATATAGGTAAAAAGATAGGCTACGAATACCGCTAAAATGCCATAAAGAGCGTAGAACATCAGGTTTTCCCGCGGCTCCTTTTTCGTCATCAGGCTCACAATAATCTTATAGGTCAGTAAAACGGGTAAAATGTTAAGAATCGCTCCCATAGCAATCAGAATATTTCCGACAATCAGGCTTCCCTTCTTCGTGCCACATAAACGCACAAGTTCTTCTATTGACTTCTTCTTATCCTTCATGAATCTACCTCCTCTTTATTGACGCATTGCCCTGCTTTTTCGACCGAACGAGTTCGTTCGTTATCCCTAAAAAACGAATACAAGGAAAAACACGTTTCCATGTTTTTCCTTGTTCTGTCTTATAAATGATGATTTAAAGTCCGCGTAAAAAAATAAATTTTTATTGTCTTAAGCAAATATCCTGCCAATCACTTGAAATACACTTGCAGGACTGTGCGGCTCATCCTTCCCATTTTTTTGCATCACTGTAAATTGCTCCTATTGCTCCATAAAGAATAAAAAGCGGCAATCTCCCTTGCATTTTCCTCTGTAACACCAATATGATTTTCTATCTTCTTCGTTTCGATTCCTTCCAAAAATGAAATCGGCATAGTCCTCAATAAAACGTCCGATGTAATGCGTTAATTCCCCAAAGTCTATAGGGAATTATCCGTTATCGAATGGTCTGCTGAAAAATCAAAGCTATGGGTAAAACTACGGATATCCTTCGTAATAAGCTCTCTCAAGATCTTGATTCTCTCTTCATAGGCGATATCCTTGTTTTTCAGTAAATCTACCTTTACTTTCAGTCTCTCTGAAAAATAAGTTTCCATACAAGCTAAAAATATATCTTCCTTGGACTTGAAATAATAATAAAAACATCCTGGGAGCGCCATTTACTTCCGCGAGAATATCTCTCACAGAAACTTTCTCATACCCCTTTGCCGCAAAAAGCCTTGTTGCGACTTCTATAAATTCCTGCTTTCTCTCTTCCGGGGCTTTGGAAATTCTATTTACCAAATCATCACCACCAATCCGCCATTGACCGACACTCGTTCAATAGCTATGTTAGCATAATCTAACCATGTGGGCAATACATTTTTTTATCTCATCTGTACGCAGCACAAAAATCCGCCCTGACTTCCTTCTCCAAAATGCACTTTCCATCGGTGACGGCTAATCACCTG
>BNJS01002478.1_pt1 | contig 151585 bp, 176 predicted proteins | sample 8540461 | NCBI WGS metagenome assembly BNJS01 (sample SAMD00202454, study PRJDB9452) | human saliva metagenome | isolation source: human saliva | place: Japan | reverse complement strand
TTACGAATCCATTTATAGCTATGAATACACAGAGAAATAATGTAATGTAGATGATTCCTTCAGTTACTAGGAATGATGTGAAATTCACCTTCATGAATTCATTAATCTGACGATTCAGATAGTCAGCTTTTTCTCCTAATACTTCCGCATGTTTATCCGATTGGTCAAATAACTTTAACGTTGAAAGACCTCGAATACTATCGAGGTAATACCCTGTCATATCTTCCAGTGATTTCCAATATGACTTTCTAAGTTTCTCAATCCGATAACGAAACACATTATGTAATGGCAATAGCACAAAAGATACTACGAGTAATATGCATGCAATGAAGAATGAACTCGGATATATCTTTGTAAACAAGTATACTGGCGCAATCACACTAAAGATTAAACTTGGTAAATACACGCTAAAGTATACTTGCATCTGTTCTACACCATCGACAGCTGATGTGATTGCGGAATTAGGACCAATCTTCTCAATATATCCGGCATCGAGTGACATCGTTTTTGTAAATAACTTCTGACGTATAGACGAACGTGCTGCTGCTTGCGCACGATATTCTAATTCTCCCTGGATTAATTGAAAAACAAAAATCAGTATCGATACGATGATAATCTGAATAACTACATTTCGTATTTCATCATGCGTAAATGTCGGACTCATCATATTTCCCAAGAAATAGGAAATATTACTTGCAAAGTTTGTTATCATCACAAGCGAGCATACGCGTATCACTACTAGTGAAATTATCCATATCCAAAGACCTTTTGCCATCTTTAGTAATGTTTTATCGAGTAATAACATTCTACCTCCTACTTAAAAAAGGAATCTTTACTGGATTCCTTATCAAAAACTATTTAGCAGCTTCAAATACTTTACGCACTTGTTCCTTGCATTCTGCATACTTTTCGAATAAATGTGCTTCATAGATTTTCTGATCACCAATCCACATACATGGAACTGCGTGATAATCGTAATTCGCAATGATTTCTGGATGTTCATTTTCATCAATCATATCAATTTCGATATTCTTATATTCTGGATTCTCTGCTTTAAGTTCTTCAATTGCCTTATTTGCATTCTTGCAGTATGGGCATGAAGGTAGATGGAAATAAGTAATTTTCTTCATATTTTTACCTCTATGTACCTATTTTACTATTTTTTGTTTAATTTTATAGTGAAATGCTTTTAGTTTGTATTTCGTTCAATACGCGTACTATTCATCTTAGAGAAGATAATTGTCTGCGCTTTATATAGTCCTGAATAGCCAGAAACAATATAACTGATTGCAACCGCAATCAATAAGAATGAACTAGCTTGGAAGTTAAATAATTCAAACCCAATCAGTAATGATGTGATTGGACAGTTTGTAACTCCACAGAATACCGCAACCATACCTACTTCAGCCCATAAACCAGCAGGTAGTCCAAAGATTGTACCAAATGTACTACCAAGCATAGCACCAATAATTAAGGATGGAATGATTTCACCACCCTTGTATCCAGATGAAAGCGTGACTGATGTAAAGAGTATCTTGAGTAAGAATGCATAGAGAGGAACATTCCCTCCTAATGCACGTTCAATCATATGTGCACCAACACCATTATAATCTTGATTACCTACTAGCAGTGTTAACACGATAATAATTACAGCACCTACAATTGCACGTACATATGCATTTTCAATCATCGCAAATATATGGTGTGTCTTATGTAAACTATATACAAATAAGCGGCTAACTAAACCAGCTAATAGTGATAGAACAATGACTGCAATCGCTGTCATTGCATCTAAGTTAGGAACTGTTCCTATATGATGCATAGGCTCTACAAGATTCAATGCAATAGCGACGCTATGTCCAATCAGTGATGCGATAGCACATGGAAGTAATGCCGCATATTGCATATATCCTACATGTACAACTTCGAGTGGGAAAATAGCCGCTGTTAGTGGTGTTCCAAATAAAGCCGAGAAACAACCAGACATACCTGCCATGATTAATGTTTTTTTATCATCTTCTTTTAAACGAAGTGCCTTTGATACAAAGCTACCAACACTACCACCAATCTGTAGCGCTGCACCCTCACGTCCGGCAGAACCACCAAATAAGTGTGTAATAACAGAAGAAACAAAGATGAGTGGCCCAACACGTACTGGTAAATGGGGTTCAGAGTGAATCGAATTGATGACTAAGTCTGTTCCTGCATCTTTATATTTTGCTAGTTGATATAGTAGCACGATTATTACACCACCGAGTGGTAGTAAATAGATGAGCCATGGGTATTGTATTCTTAGATTAATAACACTGTTTACACCACAGTAAATAAGGTGCCGATAGTACCTGCAACAAGTCCAACGATTGCCGCATATATCAGAATACGTATAAAGTCTATATTTTGTTTCAGATTTAACTTCTTCTCATTCATATTTGTCATAACTTACTCCCTCTTTCGTACCATACTATAACAGATTTATTTTTGGATTGTAAAACCGTATTAATGATACAACCAATCCACCAAAAAAGTACGTATGAATTTAATTTACATACATACTCCTTTGTAATTATTCCTGTAATGCATTTACAATTTCATCTGCGACATATTTCCCAGACACAAATGCCCATGCAAGACCTGCTCCACCTGGCATCTTTTTCACCAAAATACATTTCCTGCAACACTTCCTACCAGCAAAGACATTTGGCTGCGCTAGTCCATTACCATCTAATAGATTCAAGTGATTGTCCACCTTTAAACCACCTGTTGTCTCATAGCGATATTTATTGAGTGGAATAATGCATGTTGTTTTTTCTGGATCTATTTTACCCATTGTATTAGTGCTTGAAGCATCTATTTCAAGGTTATGAAAGCTAATCGTTTCTAATAATTTCTGCGCATCTAAATCAGCAGAAACTGCAGCTTCGCTTAGTGTTTCTCCACTAAATGGCACAATACCGTACATGGACTCTAAATACTTTTCTTCTGATTTTGTGATTGTCGCAGTGGATAGTAGCTTCTTCTTCCATTCTTGATATACTTCCTCATTCATCACAAGATAGGAAGTCGCATTGTTCTGATTATGGATTGCGTCTGAGATTTGATTATATGGTTCTGTTTCATCGATGAAACGTTCTCCCGTATTGTTGACTAATGCAACTCCTTTGGAGAGAATCGATTTTGTCGCAAGATAGGTATCCAATGTAATATCACGTACACTATATCCTAAATAGTTATAAATAACTGAACCATCTTCTATTTGATACGGATGTTCTGTATCTTTCGCTAAAGCTAATGCATCACCTGTATTTGTAGTAAGACCTAAATAATTTGAGTTATGATCACGATCTGGAATCATATTTAAATTACCCGCAGCTGTACCAGTCGCTAAAACAACATACTTTGAAGTTGTTTCAATAATATCACCATTCGATTTTTTAGCTCTTACACCGATGACTTTACCTTCTTCATCATAACGTAGCCCAATGATACCTGCATTCGTATGAACACTAGCTCCAGAGACTTTCACTTCTTTTTGAAGTAATTCATCAATTTCACCACTCGATTCATCATATAACATAACAGAATTGAGGGCTAAACCATCTGTAGGAATATATCCAGTCTTCTTATCAAAGGTAATCCCAAAATCTTAGATTGCCAATCGACCGTCTCACCGATATTATCTTCTAATATCTGTGTTAGAGCTGCGTTGTTTGTCTGATTACTATAGGCTGCGATATCTTCCGCAAGCGGTTCAGATGGATCAATATCAAATAGGTTTAGTTTTGTAGAGCCTGCTACGATTTGACCACTATTTGCATAATAGCGTAAGGAGCCACCAATCTCACTATCCTTTTCAATCAGGCTTGTCTTATAACCCATTTCCTGTAGTCGTAGTACAGTTGCGATACCTGCTGCACCACCACCTACGACAGTTACATCTGTATCTTCTTGAATCGTCTTTTCTTTATTCTTACCTGTACAATCCTTTTGCCACTCATCGACATTACCATTTGCAGCAGTAATTGCATTACCAATTGCTTCAATGACTGCTTTTGAGGTCTGGGTTGCACCTGTAGAAACATCTACATTTAAAGATTGCTCACTGATGACATATTCCGGGATCTTAGTCAAAGCCGCATCAGATACTGCTTTTGTCTCTTGTTGATCTGTAATAATGACATTTGTTAAAACACCATTCCGAAAAGAAGCAGATACTGTCACATATCCATTATAGCCAGTACCAATACCTGTATAGTTACCATCATTGACTGTATGTGTAGTAGCAGATTCTTTCTTAGGTGCACAACCTATCAATGACACACCAAGAATAAAAGCTATGCTAGTTTTACAAACTTTTATTTAGTATATTCATAGAGATATTATATCATTTAATAAATCAAGTGAAATATGTGATTCAACCCATCATTTGTTCAGATAATGTTCACATAGTGTTCTTATTCTTTTAACATATAGACTTTATAGTAATAACTGTAAAACAGAAAGGAGAACTAAGAATAAAGTTACTAAAGAGTAACTAAAAATGCAGTAGTAATTAAATTATTTCTTAAATTCATAAATTCCCCCCAATTTATAAAAATAATAATAAGTTTTACTTAACCATCGGCTCCCCACCGATGGTTATTTTATGTATAATACGATTTAAGGAGACAAGATATGAAATATCCTAAATTTATAAAGCAAGGTAGCACAATTGGTATTTGCGCTCCAAGTTCAGGCGTTGGCAAGTTTGTGCAGAAATTTCAACGTTCCATTGATAACCTGCATGCGTATGGCTATCAGACAAAAGAAACTGCGTCTGTTCGAAGTGAAAGTGAACCAAGCAATTCTTCAACCATTCGTGCAAAGGAAGTCGAAGAGCTACTACTTGATAAAGATGTAGATATGATTATGGCCGCAACGGGAGGAGATTTCTTGTTTGATATCCTACCTCACTTAAATCCATCTGTTATTCAAGAGAACATAAAGTGGATTATGGGTGCTTCTGATCCAACAGGCCTTGTTTACCCAATTACTACGAAGTATGATATCGCAACACTCTATGGAGAAAATGCTGGCGATTATTACGCAACACCTACGCCTGATTATCTACAAGGAAATCTAGCAATATTAAAAGGTGATTTAGTCGTACAAACGAATTACCAAGACGTATGGAACAACCACCATTCTTTTGCGATGATATCGTCTATGATAAAGAAAATGTTTGGAAATCTACATCTAATACAATTGATGTAGAAGGAAGATGTATTGGTGGATGTATCGATGTACTAAAAGATTTAATTGGCACACCACATGATGGTACATTAGATTTTATCGAACGTTATCGCAATGATGGTATTATTTGGTACTTCGATAACTTCGCAATGAATAGTGAAACACTCTATCGAACCCTTCTACAGATGAAGTATATGGGATGGTTTGAAACAACCAAAGCCATCATCATCGGAAGAACATGTTTTGAATCCAATAGTACTGGCTTAAGTTATGAAGACGCAATCAAACATGCATTACAAGATATACCAGTTATTTATGATGCGGATATTGGACATACTGTCCCACGCATCACAATGATCAATGGCGCTATCTTACACTTACAGTACGAAAATGGAAAAGCAGCTCTACAATTCAAACTAAAATAATAGGGTCTACACCCTATTATTTTTATGCATAAATTTTTAAGATATTTGGTAAGTCTGAAGTTGTAATAATACCAATAGGTTTTTCACTAGGCTTTCCAGATTCAGTGATTAGGATTGCCAGTAAAGTAATACCTTCTTCTCTAGCCTTATCAAAATAACGCAATACTACATCTACATTATTACTCTTAGAGGTAAACACAACCCTAGAGTTCTTCGTAGAAGATAATACATCAGATACGACTGTATCATCTGTTTTCCCTTGCATCGCAACTTTCGCAATTTCATCTAAGGTAATCATTCCCACAAAATTCTGTCCTTTATATACAGGTACTTTAGATGTGTCCATCTCTTGCATAAGATGAAACGCATCACGAATACTTGTATCGATATGTATTGTTTTTACTGGCATGCTTGCATACTTTAGAATGTCATGTGGTTCCGTTAATAACTTTGCGATTCGTTCAATATCTTCTGTAACACTATCGCATGGTTCAGCGATAATCTCTTTTTCACTACCACGGATATGAACGATTGCATTACGTAATTCATTATATTCACGTAGAGATTGTTGGTTAAGTGCGACAACTCTACTTCGATTAGCGCAGCGAGCTACAAGTTGTGAAAACGGAATGTACTTTGGTTGTTCTGCTAATTCGGCCAATTTCTTCTCGCATTGCGCATACGCGTTTAAAAATCTCTCAGCATTTGTCATAGATATATCCTTCTTTACTTGATTTTACCTTCCAAAGCTTCTAGGGCACTATCTGCACTCATGTGATTCAGTATCATCTTCATCAATGTTTCCATTTCTGAACCTTCACTATAATCTGCTTTTACCATGTAGTTTGCACGCTCTTCTCTGATGAGTTTTTCCGCAATCTTCTTTGCTTTTGTAGACTTCTCGTTGTAGACCGCTACAGAACGACCACCGTATTCTTTTATAAGACGCATGCAAGGTACATCTGTTAAACCATCTGCCACATAAACCATCTTTGTAAGTGGAATTGGACGTAACTTTGGATCAATATATGTATTTAAGTCTTCAGAATCATTCTCATCTAATACCTGTTTATTAATACGGAAGATATATTGTGTCTTTGTCGTGTAGTTTACGATTTGTGCTGGCCATCTTGCAAATCCATTTTCATCGTAGAAATAACTACATGCATAGATATGTTTAAACTCATCCGCAACTGTTACATTCTCAATGATTTCTTTCATACCACTAGAGATAATGTAATGTTCTACTTCAAGTCCTAATTTCTTACCATACTTGTTAATACGTTTGAACCAAGTATCAACCCCGTTATATAAAACAATGCCCTTTCCTACGCCTTCAAATTGTTGTTTTGTAAGTGGTTGACCCATCTCCTCATATTTCTTCTGCAACATATAAAGATATGCACTAATCGCATCCATATGATGTTGTGAAGCTAGTTCAGTTACTTCTTTCCAGAAATCTTTTGGGTTATCATAGCCTAAAGATGGTATTAAGCTATATTCCTGCATGTCTTTTCCACACAGTGTTTTATCAAAATCATATAAAATCGCAACTTTTGTCATGTGACTATTATATCACGCTGTATGATTCAAAGTTGCTAGATAAACAAAAAGACAGAAGCTTTTACAGTTTCTGTCTATTAATTTAGATTTCTAAGAGTTTCAGAATTGCAGCTACATAAATTTCTGCTTGTAAGAGTAATTCATTAATCTCTACATATTCATTTGCGTCATGGATATGATAATCCTTACCTTGGAATGCGCATCCAAATGCAATTGTATTATCAATTCCCTTCGCGTATGTTCCACCACCTAATGTGATTGGCTGTGCTTCCTTATCGCCTGTTACCTCACGGTATGCAGAGCATAATGCACTAACAAGTGGAGAATCAATTGGGAAGAAAAGTGGTTCATGTGCACTGAGTACTTCAATCACACCATTTTCATCCTCAAGATGGCCTTCCATTAACTTTAGTACCTTACGAGAAGTTAATGTAACTGGGAAACGGATATCGATAGAACCTTCAATAACACCGTTCTGCATTGAGATAACACCATTGTTTTGTGTTAACGATCCATATTCATCAGAACAGTTTGCACCAAAGCCACTTCCATCTGTCGCAAGACCAAAATGCTTACAATAGAAATCAACGAATCCATCTTGGAAACCAGCTTGCTTTAAGCCATCCATTAAGTATGATAATGCATTCTTACCAAGTTCTGGTAAACTTGCATGTGCAGCAATTCCCTGTACAGAAATCTTAACATCATTTTCATCAAGGTTTTCGATACTGAATTCTAGATTTTCGTTATTAAAGTAATCTTCCAGTGTCTTACGAGAGAAACTATTTTTGTCGATAACTACGTAGCAGTTACGACATACGATATTTTTAGCAGTACCACCTTGAATATCCTTAATGGCAGTATTCTTAGATAGGTAACGCATGGCAATCATACCCTTTTCACCATGCACACCAGGGAAGTCTCCATCTGGTGTAAATCCATAGTCTACAGAACCTTCTTTTTCAACATAGTGCTTTAGGCACTTCGATCCAGTTTCTTCATTTGTACCAAAGATTAAGCGGATTCTCTTTGTGAGTGGAACATTCATGTCTTTGATTACCTTTAATGCAATCATGCTGGCAACCATCGCACCCTTGTCATCACTTACACCGCGTCCATATAGAACGCCATCTTTTTCTACCATTTCAAATGGATCACTATCCCATCCATCTTTTACATCAGCAGGTACGACGTCTAAATGTCCGATAATACCAATCAGCTTTTCCCCTGAGCCAATTTCTGCATAACCAATATAGTTATCCAAATTCACTGTATCAAAACCATCTGCCTTCATCATCTCTAATGCTGTTTCTAAAGCGACCTTAGGTCCTTTACCAAACGGTGCATCTGGTTCAGGAGTTCCTTCCACACTATTAATTGATATAAGTTTTCCTAGTCTACTTAATAGTTCTTCCTTATATTCATATACCATAGATTTTACATCCATGATCTCACCTCCGTAATTCTAATATGTACTATTTTATTACAGATTGATATTTAATCCAACTGGGCAATGATCAGAGCCCTCTGTCTGATCAAATATTAATGCATCTTGTACATTTGCTAGTAGACGTTGACTTACTAAGAAATAGTCAATCCGCCAACCAACGTTTCTTTCACGCGCTTTCATACGATAACTCCACCAAGAGAACTTCTGTGATCTGGATATAGTTCTCTAAATGTATCACAGAAGCCTGAGCCTAGTAATTTTGTCATCGCTGCACGTTCTTCATCTGAGAAACCAGGATTCTTATGGTTAGTCGCTGGATTCTTCAAGTCAATTTCTTCATGTGCTACGTTTAAGTCACCAGTATAGATAACTGGTTTTTTCTTATCTAATTCCATTAGATGCTTACGTAACATCTCTTCCCATTCAATACGATATGGTAGACGTAATAGGCCATCTTTGGAGTTTGGTACATATGCACATACAAAATAGAAATCTGGGTATTCAAGGGTGATAACTCTACCTTCCTTGGTTACATCTCCTTCAATTTCATAAGTGACACTGAGTGGTTCATGTTTTGTATAGATTAGTGTTCCAGAATATCCTTTTCTTTCTGCACTATTCATGTATATATGATAACCATCAAATTTCATCGCATCTTCTAGCTGATCTGGTTGCATCTTTGTTTCCTGTAAGGCAAAGAATCTGCATCCTGTTCATTGAAGAAATCTGCGAATCCCTTCTTCATTGCGGCTCTTAAGCCATTTACATTCCAAGATATGAATTTCATGCACGTGTAATCTTTCCAGTAGCTTTCTTTAAGAAGCTCTTTTCTTTACCGCTAAGAAGTGGGCCAATCTTTTCCCAAATCATCTTGTGGTATGCATTAATCCAATCAATCTCTTCATCACTGAGATACTTTGTATCAATCGCATCGCGGTCATATGGTACGTATGTAATATCTTCAAAGGATAAGAACTGTCCGTAGAAATTCTTTTCTTCCTTTTGAACAATCATCTCATTTTCAATACGAATACCTAACTTATGAGGCATATATACACCTGGTTCATTTGTAACAACCATTCCTTCTTGAAGTACAACTGCTTTACCATTTGCAGGCATGCCCCAACGAATTCCGTGTGGACCTTCATGTACAGCTAATACGTGAGCCCTACACCATGACCTGTACCACATTGATAATCAATGCAATCATTCCATAATGGGTTTCTTGCAAGAATGTCTAAGTTATTGCCTGTTGTTCCATATAAGAACTTTGCATGCAATAAATCAAGATGTCCCTTTAATACCTTTGTATATAACTTTTTTTCTTCTGCTGTTAATTCACCAACAGCGATTGTTCTTGTAATATCTGTTGTTCCATCCTTGTATGTTCCACCAGAGTCAACAAGTAAGAAACCTTTTGGTTTCACTGCTGCATGTTTTTCTTTTGTCGCAGTGTAATGCATCATTGCGGCATTCTCTTGATATGCACAGATTGTTTCAAATGATGGTTCGATGTAATCTTTCTGCTCTGCACGTAATGCATATAAATGATCTTGTGCTGTCACTTCTGTCATCTTGCCTTTTGCAACATTACTCTTTACCCAAGAAATAAACTTCACCATCGCTACTGCATCCTTTACGTGTGCATTACGAATGTTCTTAATCTCTGTCTTATTCTTGATTGCACGGAAGTAAGCAACTGGTGAAATCGCATCGTAGATTTCATTACCTGCTAATGCTTTATACAGATTGGAATTAAGATGTCCCATATCTGCCCAAATCTTCTTACCTTCTAATTGCTTCAAGTCCTTCATTAATGCATTGTATGGACGCACTGTTACCTTATTTTCCTTGAAGTACTTTGCAACCTTCGCATTAATCTTCTTAGAATCTACATAATAGTAGAGTTTCTTATTTGTAATTGCAGCGAATGCATAACTCACTGGAGTACATGCAATATCATTACCACGAATATTTAATAACCAACATGGATCTTCTAAAGCAGTAAATAAGATTGCATCGCATTTGCTTGCCTTCATTGCTTCTCTTACACGTGCAATTCTTAGAGATGCTTCTTCACCCGTATACTTCTTAGGAAGTACATATAATTCTTCCGTTGGCATAGCCGGTCTATCTTTACCCCAAACCATTCCAACAAGATCTTCTGTTGTATATAACTTCGCATTCTTTTCCTTTAACGCTTGGGTTAGATGTAAATAATTTCTAGCAGAAACAACTGCTCCATCAAAACCTAACACACCATTCTTTGGTGTATTCGCAATTAAAAAATCAATTGGATTTGGTACACCTTCTTGACGCAGTCTCATTAATGTAACACCAGTTCCCTGAAGTTCATTTTCGGCCTGTGTAAAGAATCTTCCGTCTGTCCAAAGACCTGCAAAATCCTTTGTGATAATTGTGCATCCGGATTCACCACTGAAGCCAGACATATATGATTTACACTTAAAATAATCAGCTGTATATTCATCAGAAAGATGGTCATCCTCATTTGGAATGTAATACACATCAATCTTACGTTCAGCCATCAAAGCTCTTAATTGTTTGATTCTATCCTGTATCATAATTTAATCACCTCGTTATAATTATACTCAATATTTTTCAAACAAAAACAAATCCGCATCAATTCTATACTTTTTGTTAGAATAAACTAACCTAAATATACTAATACAGTTATAATTACAAAATTATAATTTACAATTAGTTGTAAATAGAGACAAAACATCACTATGTATAAGAATGATATAATTCTTAAAGGAGGAACATTTATGGAAAAGAAAAAGGATTGGCTTGGTATCGTCTTTGGTACAATTTGGTTTCTATATGCAGCCTTTATCTTAATCAACTATCTATCCGGAAATCTAAACGGCAGTTTCAGTGTACCACGTCTTTTAGTAGCGATATATGATATCTTCGGTGTTGTCCCTGGTTCAATCATACAGATGGTTGTAAGTGCTATTGTAGTAATCTTTAGCATTCGTGGAAGATAATTTTTATTCACAAACACATGGAATCCATGTGTTTTCTTTTATCTATCACAGAATTTACATTCCTATTCTGTTGATAATTTTGTAAAATATAACAGAGGATATCCATGGAAACAATCAGACAAACATTTTCAGTCGCAAATCTGTATTTGAATGCAAGTGCTGATACCATCTATCAACACTTAATGAATACGCAAGGAATCGTTGCAGTAACGGTTGCTTTAAGCGACCGCAATGTGACTGTCGAGTTTGATCCATCGATTATTACAGCAGATATCATTATTGCAAAAATCAAAGCATGCGGATACCAAGCATATACACGTGAGATTCCAACTTCGGATATGCTGATACCACTGGATAATAAAGTTTCAATCAAACCCAATTACCGTATCTTGTTTATTTTTGTGGTTGAAGTGATTCTACTAGCAATTCTATGGGATCATGCATATAACGCCTTGGATTGGACTAATATTCTCTCTATATTCCCTATATGTTGGTCGTTTCATATTCATGCATGCAAAAGAGGAAATTCAAAAGGGAAATCCATCTTCTGCTACGATTGGTAGTATTGCCGTTTATGATTACATTTTTATACGGTATTTATCTAACAACTCAAAATACTGCAAATGCATATCCATTTATCATTTCAATGATTGCAATACTTGGTACAAACATCTATAAAAACAAAAATATCTAAAGTACATGCAACAATGTTCTTCTACTTCGTTGAATATAAAACAATATATTCCAGAAAATACAGCCGTATTCAATAAGACAGGTGAAGTCATTGAAGAAACAAGCCAGCTCAAAAAGAATCAGATTTTGATTATTAGACCTAATGAAAACATTCCTTGCGACGGTATCGTCGTAGAAGGATACGCATCTGTCGATGAATCTACACTGACAGGTGTACAATCAAACATCACAAATCCGAAGGTTCTTATGTTTATGCAGGTACACGTTGTTTACAAGGTTCTCTACAGATTAAGGTAGAGAAGATTGGCGAAAAGACAACACTATTGCAGTTTGCAAAACTTGCAAAGAAACAGCGAACGATAAATCCTTTGATTCACCATTTAAGAACTTCTCAAAATACTTATTCTTATATTCTATTATTACAGCTATCATTTTATTCTTTGGATGGATCTTAGTTGGTAAGTCATTCTCTATAGCAATCAGTATTTCTATTGCAGTACTAGCATCTGTTGCAATGAACGCACTAACAATTGCCTCAGAAAAAGAAGTATTAGAAAAGGCAATCCACGCTGCTAAGAACCATGTACTATTCCGTAATGTGGACGCATTAGAGACAGCAGGCAAAGCAGAAACATTATTCCTTGAACAAGATGATGTATTGATTGGTTCAAAACCAGAAGTAACTGATTTTATTCCTGTCGATGATACAGATTTAAATATCATGCGCTATATTGCATATACACTATCCAATAAACGACATGACAGTTATTCAAGAGCGATTAATCGCTACTTAAAATCGCAAAAGATTTCATCTTCAAATCTAAGTGTTCTAACAAATTTCCAAAAGACACATCAAAGTGATTTGATTCAAAGTACATATAAGTTATGTAATATCCATGATTTCTCAAATACTGATTTAATAAATGATTCTACAAATCAGAAGATTAATGAACTCATGCATCAAGGAAAGACTGTGTTCATCTTAATTGGTGAAGAACAAGTCATCGGCTTAATCGCAATGCAAAAGCCTATCGTGCCAAATAGTTTACAGGCTATCAGTTCTCTAAAAGAACTCATAGATGTTCATCTTTTTACCCATGGTAATACAGAAGAGATTCAACATATTCAAGATTCTTGTGGCATTAAGAACATTCATGCAAATGTAGATATAAACGAAAAAGAAAATCTGATAAAATCATGCTCGCATGACTCTATCAGTATGTACGCAAGTGCAGAAAGTTCATGTACTTCATCTACAGCTGACATTAATGTTCAATTCGGTATTCCTCAGAATCTAGATTCTGATGATAACGACATTATATTGACGCGTAAACGTTTAAGTGATTTAGTATTCGCAATTCAAACGTCCGCAAAACTAAATCAACAGATTCAATTTAAGCAGATTGCAATCATTGCATATCATGTCTTGGCAGTCATTCTATTTGGCTTTATTACTCCAATCTTCTTCGATATACCATTACCAGCAATCTTACCATGTATTACTTCAATCTATGTAGTACGTTTCCTATTAAATTATCACAAATAGAAAAGGTCTCGATTAAACCCTGCTGTTTCATTCTAACGGTTTATTTTTGCGAGACCTTTCTTGATGCTATAGATTTGCTACATTATCTTTTTGCGATACTTCGCTACTGAAATACGAATTTCAGAACTATTTGTTATTCACAAATTATTTTTATATTCTATTTTATTTTAAATTGTCCATTGGTCTGTCCTCAACTTATCTTGAGAAACATTTCATTTAACGATTACTTTGTTAAATGTTGGAGCGTAAACTGTAATTGAGTAACACTTCCTTCATGAGCTTGTACCTCCTTATCCTTTCTTAGAGGGTACTTCTCTTTGCACCTTTACTATAGCATCCACTTTTTAAATTTAATAGTCTTACAATTAAAAATTTTTTGTTCTATAATATTATTGTTGGTCCGATAAGGACCATTTCTTATTTCCAGGAGGTTACCAGATGATTCAAGATATTTACCCACACATCTATAATAATACGTTTGATCCTGGTGTTAAGCCTTCAAACGATGATATTATCTTTTCATTTGAAGAAGACCAAGTCTTAATGAAAGATGAACATCAGTTCTACCACTATCACGATATTTCCAAGGAAAGTGTTTGTTATTATCTATTTTCAATCGATAATATCAAATTCTTCCTTGCAGACTTAACAAGTCTGAATCATATTAAAGTTTCTTTCCGCAAAATGCGTACCTTTGAAGATCAAATGTTAGGTTTTGCGGCTATCACAGCTTGGCATCTTTATCGTTGGATTCAGGATAATAAGTATTGTGGTAAATGTGGTCATCCGATGGATTTCGACAAAAAAGAAAGAGCGATGCGTTGTCCACATTGCTCAAATATTGTATATCCTAAGATTTCACCTGCTGTTATTGTAGGTATTACCAATGATAAGGGCCAGATTCTTGTCACAAAGTATGCACATGGTCATTACCAAAGCTATGCGCTCGTTGCAGGTTACTATGAAATTGGTGAAACAATCGAAGAAACTGTAAAGCGTGAGGTAAAAGAAGAAACTGGGCTAGATGTAACTGATATTCAGTACTATAAATCACAACCATGGTCCTTTTCATCTTCATTACTATTTGGCTTCTGGTGTAAAGCACATGGTAATCAATCAATTCAGATGGACGAAAGTGAGTTGCGCGTAGCTCGTTGGGCAGATCGTGATGAAGAAATTAATACACTCGATAATGCTTCACTTACATCTGAAATGATTCAATATTTCAAACAAGGGAAAGTAGTCTAACTACTTTCTTTTCATATCTTCAGCTAACGCTATTTCTAGCTCTAGCTTCTCTTTACTAAAGGGTTGTAAAAACTTTACTCTTGCACAATGTAGGGCTGGTCTGTTAATCCTATCTGTATTACCACCATATAGTGTATCACCCAAAAGTGGATGTCCTATTCCGGCAAATCCTGCGCGTATTTGATGTGTTCGACCTGTTTTCAAACAAACCCTAATCAAGCATTCTGTAGAATATCGTTTGATCACTTCATATTCAGTTACACAATCTCTACCACCCTGATTAAATGCCTGTGCCATCTTTCCTGTTTCCTTCTTCAAGGAAAATGAAAGTATTCCATAACTATCGAGTTGTCCTTCTACGATAGCGTAGTATTCTTTTTGAAGTATTCCATCTTTTCTCTGTGCTGTTAATCTAGCTGCAGCCAACTGATTTTTAGCATATATCATAATACCTGATACATCTTTATCTAGTCGTCCTATTGGACGAATCACAAAATGTTCATCTTGGTAATAATTTCGTAGTAGTGTTCCCATATCATCCTCTAAATGATGATGGCTTGGATGAGATGGCATACCAGATGGTTTATTTACAACAACCACATCTTCATCTTCATATAAGATTTCCGGTTCTACACTAATGGAATGTAACTCAAACTTTTCTACATTCAACTCCTCAATCACCAACAAATCATCAGTATGTACAACTTGATTGACAATAACTGGTTTCTGATTTAAATACATCTGATATGCTGAAAACTTAAAGCGAGAAATCTCATGACGACTAAAACCCAGAGACGATAAAACGGCCTTTATTGTAAGACCGTTTTGTTTATCTGTGATTTGATAGCGCAGTACTTTATTCATCTGCCTTAATCATACTACGTAAGTAACTATCAATGAAACCATCAATTTCGCCATCCATAACAGCTTGTACATTACCTGCTTCATGACCAGTACGTAAATCTTTGACCATTGTATAAGGGCAAAGACATAGGAACGAATTTGAGAACCCCATTCATTTGCCTTTACTTCGCCTCTGACCGCAGCTGCACGCTCTTCATTCTCACGAATCTTGAGCTGTAGTAGCTTTGACTTTAACATATTCAAGCACGCTTCACGGTTTTGAATCTGTGAACGCTGGGATTGGCAGAATACCGTAATTCCACTTGGAATATGTGTCATACGTACTGCAGAGTCTGTCTTATTGATGTGCTGTCCACCTGCACCGGAAGCTCTCATTGTGATAACTTCCAAATCTTTATCATCAATTTCAATTTCAAGATCATCTTCAAACTCAGGCATAATTTCTACTGACGCAAAAGAAGTATGTCTTCTTGCGTTAGAGTCAAATGGTGAAATACGTACCAAACGATGAACACCACTTTCTGCTTTCAGATAACCGTAAGCCATAGGACCTTGGATCAAGACAGAACAGGATTTCATACCTGCTTCTTCACCTTCTTGATAATCCATTAGTTCAATCTTAAAGCCTTTTCTTTCAGCCCAACGCATATACATACGATATAACATTGAGGCCCAGTCCATCGCTTCTGTGCCACCAGCACCTGGGTGAATTTCTAAAATGGCATTAGTGATCATCATACGGACTAGACAATAGAACTTGAATTTCAAACTCTTCAAACTTCTTCATTGTCTCAGTGTATTCTTCACTAATTAACTCATTCATATCTTCATCAAAAGAAGATGATAGTTCGCTGATACCTTCGCTTAATTCCGCAAATGCAGCAGTTAAGGAATGGTGTGTTTCGATTAAAGCTTTTAACTGATTACTCTCACGAATAATTTTCTGTGCCTTCTTCTGATCATTCCAGAAGTCAGCTTCTGCCATTAAGGCATTGTTTTCTGCTAAGCGTTTCTCTTTCCCTTCTAAGTCAAAGAGAGTGGCCAAGCGACTCCAATTTTGCTTGGCACTGAGAAACACTCTGTCTCATCTCATACAATTCCATGATTATGCCTCCTGTTCAGGACCATCCACTACACGAATGTTCATGCAGAACGCCACAATTTCACGAGAAATTGTACGCATCATATCTTCAAATAGGTTAAATCCTTCCGTAACATATGCCTGTAAAGGATTGCTTTGTGCGTAAGAACGTAAACCAATACCATCACGTAACTTCGACATTGTATCGATATGATTAGACCATGCACGGTCAATCATACGCAAGGAAACTTCCTTCTCGATTGGCAGTACTTTATCTTTCACCTTTTCAATCTTCTGTTCATAATCAGACCAAGCCTGTTCTAAGCAGATATCAACGACATCGTTTTCTGCTCGTCCTTCGATATCTTCTACGCGAACAATACCCTTGAACCCAATACCATCTAAAGCCGCAATCAATTCATTTAAGTCTTGATCTCTAGCTTCACTATTGAAGTGTGCTGCCACAATATCAGAGATAACACGCTTAAACATATCATAATGACTGCGTGAACATCGTCATTTTCAAGAATATAATTTCTTGTCTCGTACATTGTTTCGCGCTGTTGACGCATGACATCATCATATTGTAATAACTGTTTACGAGCATCGTAGTTTACACCTTCTACACGGCGTTGTGCACCAGAGATAGAACGTGTAACAGTCTTAGATTCAATAACTGTATCACCAAGTTTTGCAAATAGTGCTTCCATGTGTTCTGCACCGAAACGTACCATTAGATCATCCTGTACAGATACATAGAAACGTGACATACCTGGATCACCTTGACGACCAGAACGTCCACGCAACTGATTATCGATACGTCTTGATTCATGTCTTTCAGAACCTAATACACATAGACCACCTAACTCACGAACGCCTTCGCCAAGCTTAATATCGGTACCACGACCAGCCATATTAGTCGCAATTGTAACTGCACCTCTTTGACCCGCCTTGGCGATAATGTCTGCTTCACGTGCATTATTCTTAGCATTCAATACTTCGTGTGGAATATGACGTTCCTTTAAGTACTTAGAAATTAATTCAGAAGTTTCAACCGCAATTGTACCTACAAGTACTGGTTGACCTGTCGCATGACGTTCTACAACCTCATCCACAAGCGCATTGAACTTTGCCTTCTTAGTACCATATACAGCATCTGGATAGTCAATACGTGCAACTGGACGGTTTGTAGGAATCTCATAAACGTACATATTGTAAATCTCTAGGAATTCTTCTTCCTCTGTCTTCGCTGTACCAGTCATACCACAAAGTTTGTTATAAAGACGGAAGAAGTTCTGGTATGTAATTGTCGCAAGTGTTGTTGTTTCTTGTTTGATGGAAATACCTTCCTTGGCTTCTACAGCCTGATGTAAACCATCAGACCATTGTCTACCCTTCATCAAACGACCTGTATTAGGGTCAACAATTACAATTTCATCATTTTCTTCATCAACGACATACTCAATATCTCTTAACATCACATAGTTAGCCTTTAGCGCTTGGTTGATGTGATGCAATAACTGTGTATGCGCTAGATTAAACAAGTTTTCAATACGGAAAGTAGCCTCTGCTTCGCTGTACCTTTTTCTGTTAACTGAACTGTACGTGACTTGACGTCTAATTCATAGTCTTCATCTTTCACCAAACGCTTTACAAAGCGATCAGCTTGTAGATATAGATTGGCAGTATCTTTCTTACCACCAGAAATAATTAATGGAGTACGAGATTCATCAATTAAAATGGAGTCAACTTCATCGACCATCGCAACATTCAAGCCACGAAGCACACGATCTTCAACACGAGTAACCATGTTGTCACGTAGATAGTCAAATCCAAGTTCTGAGTTTGTTGTATATGTAATATCACAAGCATACGCTGCACGCTTTTGTGCCTTTGTTAATTGGCGAAGATTCAAACCAACTGTCAAGCCTAAGAAACGGTGAATCTCTCCCATCCATGCGGAGTCACGTTCTGATAGATATTCGTTTACAGTTACAACGTGAACACCTTTCCCATCTAGGGCATTTAAATATACCGCCATAACAGATGTCAAAGTCTTACCTTCACCTGTCTTCATTTCAGCAATATCGCCACCTTGCATAACAGCAGCACCCATGAGCTGTACAGGATATGGGAATTCTCCAATGACTCTTCGACAAGCTTCACGTGCTGTTGCAAATGCCTCTACAAAAATATCATCTAGAGTAGCACCAGCAGCAAGTTTTTCTCTCAAGTATGGTGTCATTGCCTTGAGTTCATCATCGCTCTTTGCTTTATATTCTTCTTCCAGTTCTAAAACTGGTTTGATCTTCTTTTGAATTTGTTTTAACTTACGGGCGTCTTCGTTGAATAATCGAGTTAAAAATTTGCCATAGTGCCTCCATATTTTTATACTAAATAACTATTTTTATTATATATTTTCGGCCTGTAAAAGGCAATGAGACAAGCCTAGCCAATCCCTTAGAAATCTCTTTATTTCCCGAATATTTTACGCTTTTTTAGCCAAAGTTGATTTACACTAACCACATAGATTGTAATCTTACAGTCATAACCCTTTAAACAACGTAACGCTCCTAATAAAGAAGCACCTGTTGTAATCGTATCATCAACCAACAAAATCTTCTTTGGCACAACACAGTTTTTCTTTAGTACAATGTTATCCGACATCTTCATGCGCTCTTCCACACTGCGATTTTTCTGGTCAAAATCATAAACTTTTTCAAAGAGATCTAACTGTCGCAAAGGCAAAGTGGAAAACATCTTTTCAAGATGATGGAACCCACGTTTTGCGATTTTTTCTTTAGAACTTGGTAAATAACAAACTGTATAACCAAAAAATCGTAATAACAACCACCACCGAAATGGATACAGAAATACTGTTTTCAATGCTTCATCAAAACATTCCTTATATTGAACTAATAATTTTGCAAAGACATCATCGTAGATATAACTAGCATATAGTTTATATCCATGAAACTTCATATGAAACTTAATCTTACTTAAATGATTTCGACAGGTATGACACAATGGATCATCATTCTCCAGTATATCGACGAAATCCCCATCTCCTTTTTCTATCCCACACATTAAACAGCGCATATTTGATTCGCCTGCTCTATCTTATTCTTACAAAGTTGCACTAGTTCTGTCTTTTCGCTACATAAAAACAGTACATCACCCTCTGGTGATGTAAAGCTTCTTCCTGCTCTACCTGCCATTTGAATTAACTCAGCTTCATCAAAGACAGAATGATTCGCGTGCCATACACAGATATCTGCCTTAGGAATAGTTACGCCTCTTTCTAGAACTGTTGTCGCTATCATCACACCTAACGGGTTTTGTTTGAAATGATATATGATTTCATCCCTATCTTCACTTTCACTTGTACAGACATAACATTGCATAAAGATATTAAGAATAAACCCTAGTATCTTGGCAGTTTTAATAGTTGGCACAAAGATAATTCTAGGATTGCATGCATGTTTGTTTATCCATCGTATCAGTATAAAAAATAATAGTACCGATGGATAAATCAATAGTCTTGGAACTGGCAAATCATGTCCATGTGGACGCTTATTCAATATGATATGATGCATCATTCCTTCTTTTACTCTACTTAAAAGATACGCATCTGGTGTAGCGGTTAAATATATGATATTTCCTATGCAAGCATGTTTTGCAATACCATGTAATACTTCATCTCCACGATATGGAAAGGCATCTGGTTCATCTAAAATCAACAATGAGAATTGACCTTGGTAACGATATAACTGATGTGTCGTACACACAATTAAATCACCATCAGTTTCATCTGTATGTCCACCACATACCGCAACGTCTTCTGCTTTTTAAAATATGTTTTTAATCGTTCAGTTAGTTCTAATACGACCTGTCTTCTTGCAATCGCAAAACATACTTTGCGTTTTTCATTTAACGCATCTGCTATACTAGCAAGCACCATTTCCGTTTTCCCAGCACCACAAACACACTCCAACAATACATCTTTTGTACGAATGTATTGTTGACACTCTTTGGACACTGCTTCTTGCAGTTTTGTTAGGGGATATTGCATGGTATATTCACTACAATCATCGTGAATATCCTCAAGTTTAATATTTATTTCCTCTTCTAAAAGCAACCTTCCAAAGCCTATACATTTCCGACAATAATATCCATGACTCCTTTATAAAAATATGATTTTTGTGTATTACCACAACGTGGACATTTTCATTTGTTCACCTCTAAAAATGTATATGAAAATAATCATCAATTTCCACAAAAAGGTTGATAGTATGAGACTATCAACCTAAAAGTAATACTTATTGTTTGTTCAACTTAAATCTCTACTACTGCAAAGCCAAATCCTGCAAGAGCAATAATCACTGCTCCAATATAGATTGGTAATTGAGAGTTATCACCTGTCTTAGGTGTAGCTGACTGTGCAGTTTCAGGAGCAGCTAAATACTTCAATGTAAATGTAATTTCATTGCTTGTTGGATTTGTTGAGTCAGCACCCGAAGGTAGCTGTACAGCATCCCACTTCAATGCAAATGCTACAACATTACCTGTTGCACCATCTGTAGCCTTCGCCATTAATAAACCCGCCATGGAACCCGCTACTGTATAGTTTGTATTTGGACGAGCTGTGCTATTAAAGTGTACGCCATCCACTACAACTTCCATTGTATTTTCCATTCCAAGTACTGCATCCTTAAGATCTGCGAATGTAGTTACTGGAGCAGCCACCGTCATGTTGACTATAATAGTCTTTCCATTTACTGTTTGTGAAGTAATCCTATACTTACCATTGTCATGTAGTAAGGATACTGTTGGGTTTGTATCAAAATCCATTTCATTTGGAAGAGTTAATGAAGCTGTAAATGTTGCACTGTAATCTGCTAAAGCAATTGTAGTTGGATCTACATTAGCTCTATTAAATGCATTTTCAATTTCGCTCATCTTTGTTTTAACAGAAGAAACATCTAAGGAACCTGTAAATGCAAGATTAGCATCTTTTGTTGTTTCGTACACTGCATTATGCTGTGTTTCATTTCCAACAAGAATATCACCAGGAAGTGTCATCACTTCTTCATAACTTCTTTCTAGTGGGGCTGCATAGTTTACCGTTAAAGCAATCGCACTAGGATTGTTTACGCTAGCGCCTGAAGCCATCTGCTTACCAACCCACTTCAAGTCAAAGTTAATTGTGCTTCCGGAAACGTTATTTGTAGCTGTAGCAGTTAAATTACCATTTACAGTACCGATAACTTCATAGTTTCCTCCACCCACAGATCTAGCATCGAAGTTTGCGGCAGGAACTTTAATCTTTATATCATCTGCCACTGCATTTACTGCATTCTTTAAATCTGTAAAATTTGTAATGTTTGCTGCATTAGCAAGTTCAAATGTTACGGTAGCACTCTGTATATTACCAGTCACATTACTTATAACAAATGAACCATTAGCACCTTCTAAAGTAGTATTTGCTAATGAAGGTACATCCGTTAAAACTTAAGCCAGTTGGTAATGTAATTGTAGCTGTGAAAGATGTATTTAAGTTTGCTAAGCTAATTTGATTTGCAGCTGCAGGTAGCTTGCTTCAATAGCAGCCATCTGATCTTTAATTGTCTTTGCATGGAATAAACCAACAAAGTTAAGGTCATCTGTCTTTTGTTTTGTCACTGCATTATTTGCAGTATCGTTATCAATTAATAAGTCCGCATCAACATCTACTGTCACATTTGAATTTGTAACAGTTGGCTGCTCAAATACATCACTAGTCGCTAAAACTATCTGTTAATGAGATTGTAGCTGTATCAGCTTGGAATTCTGTAGGAATACGGAAAAAGCTACTACCTGTAATAAATCCAAAGCTACCAGTACTAGTAATCTTTAAGTTCTGATCAATTGCATTTGCTGCTACGTATCCATTTGCGTTAATACTATATGGAATTGTTAGAGTTACTTTTCTATTCTGTGTACCAGCAGCCACATCACTTTGATAAAGTGTATTGATACCAGCCCAATTTTGTTGTGCTAGAGGTAAATCAAAAGTTACCACATTTCCTGAAACGGTATACGTAATTGTTGTTCCTGGGATAATTGCGGATGTGCTTGCTGTAGTTGGTGTACCTAATGTTACTTCATTAGGGAATGTAACACTATATTTGATACTGGCCACCTTACCTGCTGTGCCATCGATATTCCATGGATATGCAGCACCGTATGTTGTCATATATGGAGCTAATTCAGACATAACATCTGCGATTGGTACATCTGCCATCCATGTACCATTATATGTACCATGATTGCTTCCAGTGACTCCACTTACGGAACCAGAGTTACTAACATATTGTGCAATTTGTAAAGTGCTTGCCGCGTTTACAACAGTCATATTTGGCATAAGAAAACCAAGTGTAACCATCAATGTTGTAAATAGTGTAATGATTTTAGTAAACATTTTGCTGAATCCTACATTTCTGCTCATACATAAACCTCCATTTCTTATACATTGATAAAATTTATCAACGAAAAACGATAAAATTTTACTCGGAGCCACATCATATTATAAGTATTTTACACTTTTTATTTTTGTGTCTCAATTATACATTATGCCTTCATTATCTTTTTGTCAACATTCACAATAAATGCAGCCATTAATGCGATACTCATCATAATCGCATACATTAACATATTATTTTGATCACTTGTCTTAGGTGTTGAAATAGGTGCCTTATATACATTTGTAAATACAGCTTCATTTACAACTGTGCCATCTGCCTTTTCAACACGTCTATCTGCCACAAGTTGTCCAGCCACATCTCTTACCTCAAATGTAATTGTATAACGAGTTGTATCATATGTGTAATTTGCGATACCATCATTGATTTCACTAATTACATATTGATATGTACCTGCCTGTGTAATTTCGAAGACACCAAATTCTACTTCACCACTACCGGTTACTTCAGCTTGTTTTACACCACCAACACTACCTACTGGCATTGGATCTGCTGGATTAACAGCTCTCATCTCAAAATGGAATGTAGATGGATTTGTCGGATTGCCTTCTACGATCTTCTTGACTGGTGGATCAACCAATACTGGTTTTGGTACATATGTATTTACAATCTTTGTGCCATCATAATGAACTGTAAAGTCTCTACCACTAATTGTGATTTTGCTTCCTTCTTCCACAACATTACCATCACCATCAAGTTCCTTTGCAGTATAAGTATTTGCAGCAGACGTAATTGTGTCTGTCACTGGTAAATTGGAGAATGTTGCCGTAAAGTGATTGTTCTTATCCACAACCACTTCTTGTACTTTATTGCCATTTTTATATAGGGCAATTGTAGTAGAAAGCGTATCAATCTCACTTTGTGTTAAATTAGACCATTCTTTAGTAAAGTCTTTGTCGTTGTTGCAGGGATAAGTGGCGTTACTTCTAAAGACTTCTTATTTGTAACTGTAAATCCTTGGTCTACATCTCCTGTTACAGTTGCAGTATACCAAGCATCGTTAATCTTAATCTTGCCAGAGCTATCTACGCCCACTTCTTTTACAGAGTATTGATAGTTTGTACCAGTTGTTGGATTTACTACATCAATATTATCGAAAGAAACTTCCCAGTTATTTGCTGCAGTAAGTTTCTTCTTTTCTAGAACTGTTCCATCACGGTATAACTCTACTTCTATTTCACTCACTGGAGCAGTAAGCGCAGTACCATCATAGTTCTTCCAATCCTTCGCAACCTTGATTGAAGAAGTATGAAATGTCATCGCAGCAGGCTCTAGAGTTAATGTTGCACGGTTACCATTGATATCATAATCCAATACTGGAGTAATCACGTCTATCTTATCGTTATGAGACATTGTTAAGTTATTCTCAGCCTTATATGTCACTTCAATTCTTCCGCCATCACCATTACTTAATGTTGTTTTCGTAACCAACATAAGCATATTGGCATCTGCTGGATTTGTAACAATATCATAATCTCCTGGTTGAGGAGCGTGATTGAGTGCGTATGTCTTGCCTGGCTTTAACCAATATACTTCACTTCAAAGTTTGGCGTCGCCTCCACTTTGTCCAGTTTTAATGGTAACTGATTCGCACCTTCCGGCATGAATGCAGGACCAAAATCTAGATTCTCATTTAAGAGAGGAATAAATACATTTGCGTAGTTAATATTTGTTCCACTATTATTTCTTAGTTTGATACGCATTGTTGTCGTATCGCCTTTTTCTAATACGACTGTTGTATCTTTTTTGGTTGTTGCAGAAGTATTGTCATAGATAATTTCTGCACCTGTATCTTTATCAATTAAAGTGGAATGTGCATTTACTTCAGCTGCCTGATTTACTTTGACACCAGGTCCTTCAGACAAGGAAACCATTGTCTTACCAGAGTTTACAGCTGTACCAAATACAGCTGTATATTTATCTGTATTCCAGTTTCTTCTATCCCACTTTTCAGGTTTGATGACTGCACCAATCGCATCAAAATCCTTTGTCGTAATTCCAAGGAAGTCATTGATATGGTATGTCGCAACCTTCACTGTCTTATCCGCATGAACATCAAACTTGATTGTCATGTTCTTACTTGTGAAGTTTGGCTGATATTGACCTCTTGTTTCTTGGCCAATATCAATGGAATACTTCCAAACTTTGACTTTCTCACCATCTTTTTCAAACTCACCTACATATGTTGGTGTACTCAATGTTCCGTTTGTTACTTGTAAGTTTGAATATATAAATCCTTCTGGCATAATCATGTAAATCTCAGGTTCTTGTAGTGGGTTCCAATCCCAGTTTGCGTCATCAATACGTCCAGATACTGTAAAGGAATTTCCACCAAGAATTTGTGTCTGATTGATTGAACCAACACCATTCTTTTACTTCAGGTACCTTTTGACTTACCAATTAGGGTATATGTATCGCCAGCAGTTGGTGTAGTGCCTGTGTTGTATAGTTTTACAGTTGTCTTAACATTATCGTTAGTACCCACCTTCCAGCTTCCATATACACCATTTGGAATATATGACCAACCGTAGAATTCACCATCAGAGATAAACTGATTATTAGGATTCCATGTATCTAATAAATCACGTTGTGGACGAATGCCATCATACTGTCCAGGAATTTGACCAATATCAACTTTGATTGTTTTGATAGAATCATTAATATCAAGTCCTAGTGCTGTATTTGTGATTAATGCAGATACATTTAATGGAGATGCATTTGGCTTCTGTAAAATACTTGGATCAGCTACACCACTAGCACCACTAGCAGATGTCCAATAGATGTTTCCATATACCATATCTGCGTGATATGGAATTGTAACACCACGAATAATCGCAGTATCTGTTTCATCAATTGTCATTTCAAGTGTCTTTGGTTTTGTTGGTGTAGATAATTCATTCTTAATTAATAAGGAACCTAAACGAACATTGTATGTATCATACTTTTTATATGCCCAGTTTACTGCTGTATCAACTAAGGCATGAGAAGCTACCTGTTCTGGATCAGAACCGTCAATCAACTTCACTGTCATGGTAGATACGTTGCTAGAAGTACGATCTGCGTTTGGAGTATCATCCCAGATTGTCTTCTTAAAGTTTTTTAGAGTAATTGTAAACGAAGAGCCATTTGCACGTGTACTATTTGACGGAACCTTTACATGAGGTACAAACTTTGGTGTTCCAGAATAAGAACCAGGTTCATTCCACTCTAATTTCGTGGTCTTCATTCCACCACTCTCTGTCGTTGAAACAACAGTACCATTTGAATGATATAACTGTGTCTCTTCGAGAGATATAAATTCAATGTCACTAGGATATTCAATTTCAACAGTTGTCTTACTGCCTGCTTCTGTCAAGGAATTTCCACCTGTAATGGAAGCGAGCAATGTTGTCGTTGTATCACCCTTACTGATAGTCTCTGTTGATTGGTCTGTCCAGAAGTTATATCTAAACTCTTCTGTAGACTTTGCGTTAAAAGAACGTGCATCTACAGATGGAGTTGAATCTGTACTTAGACTAATCTGAAACAAATTCGTAAGAATCTGATTTGGATCCTGATTTAGATATGCACTGTCAATGCTGAAACTAATTTCTCCTGCAGAAGCCACATTTGTTAGAGATGTCTTTGACTTAAAAATTAATTCGCCATTTCTTGACTGAGCAGAACCTGCAGTTGGATATCCATATGGGGAAGTACCTGTCCCTGTAGGTGTCTTAACCAACTGTTCAAAACCCGTTGCAGTAATTGGACCTTCCGTAAATGTTGAACCTGGAAGTGTAGTAATATACGCTCCATTTCCAAGATTTAGATGAAAATAGGTATTTGAAAACTGTAAAGATGATGGAACAGAATATTCTACATCCAATGAGTAAATAACCCCTGTTTTTAGTTCAGGAACATCACCAGCCAATAAATCAGCTACCTGAGCACCTGTAGATGAGTCCTTTACTACTACTTTATTAAATTTAAAACCAGGTTGTATCCTCAGCCTGAACGAGCTGCTTTTTCCAGGAATAAAACCAGCGATTACGATTATAAGTGATAATAGAAACGTAAACACCCTCTGTATTCCCTTTGCAAAAACAATGATTGCTACACATAGATTTCTCCCCTAAAAAGTTTTAGCAGCGTTTTACTTTGTACGAAGTAGTTACTAGGGAATCGTGATTTCCACAATCAACGCTACTGACAGCAATGTGGTTTTCACTTTTATTTTTATCGTTCTAGTTTAGTAATACTTCGTATTCAAAGGCAGTGTTTACAAACAAAAAGTAGTATTTGTTGTTCATTACAATTTTTAAGTGAAAAAAACCGAAAATAATGAAATACTATATATAATTTTTAGTTAATAATTTTTGTCATATTAGTAATATTTACATGCATATAGTTATTATTATTGAAATATTGTTATTAATTTTACATTTCAAAAATGATGTTTATAGCATAAAGAGACAAGTCCCTTGAAGTGCATCTTCTTAGGGACCTGCCTTTTATGTTCTATCCCTTCCGATTATTCTTTAGTCGATAACTGCACGAGCAGCAGCATCTTTGTAATACTTAAATTCTGTAAATACTTCTCCCTTATATGGGTTTTTCTTTGTCTTCATGCAAGTACGGATGATATAGATAATTGCTATGCAGTTAACAATCAAAGCTATTGCACTAATAACTGTCATCATTGTAGGATTTGCGTTAGCACTTCCTCCAGCCACAATTCCATTCAGTGTTCCATCTGCGTATAATACTGGTAATGTTACCCATGGGAATGCCTTTGTACCATCTGCAAATGTTTCTTGGAATAATGGGAATACCTGTGCAAACATACACCATATGCATAAAGTATTCGCTCTATTTTGAATCCATCCACCCTTATTCCATAGTAATGCAGGAATTGTTGGTGATAGTAGTAATGCAACACCACAGAACCATGAATGTGTTGGTAAACAGTTGTATGTATACGCAAAATTCCACACATCATAGATTAAGATATATACCCAGATCATATCTGGCCAAATCATATCCTTTTCATCCTTAGAAGAATATACAGCCCACCAACCTGTCATACAGAAGATATTGATCAAACCCGCTAAACCATTAAATATATTATGCCATCCTCCATATAACCATACACCTTCAGAAGATAACCACCATTTGTACCAACCATTAATCGCTGACTCAAAATCACTTGCTACTGCAATCAAGATATTAATAGCAACAATCGCAAATGGGAACGCACGGAACCAATGTTGTTTTCCAATACCCCATTTGTATTTGATCATCATAAATCCAATACATCCTGTAAGTGCTGCATAGAGTTTTGCATAATGGAACCAACCATTCATATATGATATGTTTGGTTATGTAGTGCCCACTCTGCCCCCATTCTCGCTGATACATAAATTACGATAAAAATAAATTGTCAAAATTAATGGTAAAACAAAAAAACATTAAGATACCGCCAAACTTTTGTTCTACGAGAAAACTCATTCAACAAAATCAAACTTGCAAGTACTCCTAGCATTGCGACCCATTGGTATATGGCCGTATCCCCGCTAATGTGAAATAACATATTTTTCCCCCCTTTTTTATGTTCTCACTTCATTCAATTATGCATGTATATACATGTGATTAATTTCACTTATATTTTATAAAACATCAAAATGTTGACAATGGCTAGATAAAAATTTTTTAGAATTTTGACAAATATAAAAATTGGATGAATTTTCATCAAGTATCCAAATTATTTTTCTGTATATGCATGCAACATATACATTATAAAAAGCAAGTCTTTCAAACTGATATCGGTTCTAAAGACTCACTTCATCCTTTTATTAAACACAATATTTTTGATGACTGGTATATGATTCAGTACTGCAGATACTCATTGATACAATAAATACAATAATGGATATTAATGGAACTGAAATCCATGCATTCATTGACAAGGTATCAAAGTGGAGAATAGCCGCCATACTTTCAATGATAAATGTATGAATAAGGTATGCCCCAAATCAAACTTTGATAACACTACCACAAATTGATTTTATCTTCTCATTCTGGAATGAATGATAGCTTAAAAAGTGTATGAATCAGAAATAACTTCTAATAAAACATTCACTTCAAAAATTTCCATAATAATTAGAGTTGGCTGCCTGTGTCTTAACAGATAAGCCTGCGTCCGCCACAACCGTAAAGATAAATCCTAAGATACCTGCCACATAAATTATCATACGTACATTCTTCTTAAGTTCAATGCGATCCAAGTAATATCCTAGTATGAAATAGAAAGTATAGCCTAACACCATACTCATACCCATATTCATTAGATTCGAATCAATAGTATTGACCATCTTTTTGAATCATACCATTATTGTATCCCACAAAATCATTTACAATTTTTAAAGCAACCAAGGAATTAAGAAGGCAAATATAAATGATAATTTTAGAAGTACTTCATAACTATCTCATCAGAAACAATCTTCTTCATGAACGGGATACACATATATAGTCCAATAATCATAAGAACAAACCACATATGATAATGCCCTGTCACTAATGTCCCTATATGTGATTTTAGGCTATATATTAATCCATGTTTAAATGTATCTGTTGTTAATATTGCATAAAAGAGGCTCCATGATACAAATGCAATTACCATGCGAAGTACATATTTTGAATAGATTTTCTGAATTGGTACATCTCTATTCAAGAAAAGTGCTCCACTAATCATCACAAAGATTGGTACTCCCCAGCGAACCAAGCTATCATAAATATTGAAAACTTGCCACTGCATTCCATTTTACATCTACATTCGACCAATTTGACGCTGCCACATGAATAAACACTACAGCGAAAGTCGCAACCAAACGAAGATAGTCACAATATACTTTTCGTTTCATATGTTCTCCTTTACAATGTTACACTTACTTTTTAAATCTTATGTATTATATCACATATAGCAGAAGGCCTTTGCTTAGGCAGATATCAACTATCGCATATCTTCTGGTGTTGTTATTTTATAGTTAGAATATTTTCCTTCAACTACAGCCACTCTTATGTCAGAATACTTCTCTACCAAGGAAGTATCATCCGTACCAATAAAGTGGTCCTTTTTTGCTTTATGCATGCATGTGAGTAATAAATCTGTCTCAAATGCTTGTGGTGTTTGTGCACATTGTAATGTACTACGTTCATATGTCTCTACAACATATCCATCTTTCACATGCTTTACTGTATCCTTGCATGGAACGCACAATAAAGCAGCCTTCTCTGTTTCCATCGTCTTTTTAAGTTTCTCTAATGACTCTTGATCCAAGAATGGTCTAGCTCCATCATGCACAAAAACAATATCTGCTAGTACTGCACGCAAGCCATTATAAACACTATCTTGACGTGTTGCACCACCACACGCAAATACGACTCTACCATCTTTTCTTCCATGTACTTTTTCAAAATGTTCTGCACAATCTGTTACTAAAACAATTTGTACACAATCACTATCATTTAGAAATACAGAAAGCGTCTTATCCAAAATGGTTGTTCCATCTGGCAGTTTTGCATAAACCTTATTATATCCAAGCTTCATTCTTGTTCCACTACCTGCCGCAACAATTAGAGCACTGTATTGCATAACTTTCTCCCTCTTTTTCATATATTAAAAACATAATCAGATGTCATAGTGCATTAATAAAATGTATAATAATCAAAAAAGGAGATAACATGCGCTATAACGGAATTATTTTTGATTTTAACGGTACATTATTCTTTGATACTGATTTACATATTCAAGCTTGGGATACTATCGCTATGAGAGTCGTCGGTGAACACATGACAAAAGAAACTCTCGTACAGAAATATTGGGGGTTAGCAAATGTCGATTTGATTCAACGTATGACGAATAACACACTTTCTACAGAAGAATGTGAACGCTTATCAGCCGAAAAAGAAGCCCTTTATCGCCAATATGTTAAAAATGATCCTAATGCAGAGCTAGCTCCGGGTGTCATTGAATTCTTTAACTACCTCAAACAACATAATATTCCCTTTACGATTGCCTCTGCATCAATCAAAGAGAATATAGATTTCTACGTATCACAGTTCAATTTAGACCAATGGATCGATCCAAAAACAATTGTCTATGATGATGGTACATACAACAGTAAATATGAAATGTATTTAGAAGCTATGAAACGTCTTCATATATCTGATCATGTTATCGTCTTTGAAGATTCTATCAACGGTGTTCTCGCCGCAAAAAAAGCTAACGCAAAAGTGATTGCGATTGCTAGTGATTCTCTTGAAGCACATGATCTTCCATTCTTATCTGCGACAATCAATGATTTTCAAGGTATTGTTGAATTACTTGAAACTATTCCTGAATAACTCCATATAGAAAAAGGTCTCAAATATGAGACCTCATCCAAATACTGCACCTAATAATCCATAAAGATACTAATGTCATGATGACTGCAGCCATTGCAACTCCAATCAATATTGATAGGGTTGCTTTTTTTAAGTCCATTTCAAACAAGGCCGCAATTAAGCATCCAGTCCAAGCACCTGTACCCGGTAATGGAATACCTACAAATAATGCCAATCCCCAGAAACCATACTTATCGATTTTCGGCTTATTCTTAATTGCTTTCTGTTCTAACCACTCCGCAATCTTAGATAAGTGATGTGTTGATAACCAATGGATTAGTTTCTTAATACCAAACAAGATAAAAGGAATTGGCAAAATATTACCAATGACGCACCAGAATACTACTTCCCACATAGGGACACCTAGCATCTTGGCATAGTAATAAACCACCACGTTCTTCAATCAGTGGTAATAAACTAACTAAAAAAATTGATAATTTAGGTGATAAAAACTTTCCAATCGTTCCTGCCCACCAGATAATAAAACTTTCCATGCAAAAACCTCCGCATATCCTTGCATACTTTACCATAGACCACTATTCATCGCAATTGCACTAACAGAAAATCATTTTAAAACTGGCAAAAATTTATCTGTACTCGTAGTTCCCCAGGTTTCCAAATTATTTTCCAAAAAAATACAAAAATGTGTTGACACCATCTGCTGTGGTTGATATTATATTAAAGCATTCGATGAAGTTGGGCCTGTAGCTCAGGTGGCTAGAGCGCACCCCTGATAAGGGTGAGGTCGCTGGTTCAAGTCCATTCAGGCCCACCATTTTCGGAAAATTCATCGAATTGATATACATGGGGTTATAGCTCAGCTGGGAGAGCACCTGCTTTGCAAGCAGGGGGTCAGGAGTTCGATCATCCTTAGCTCCACTTATCATACCGTAGAAATGCGGTATTTTTATTTACTAAGAAGAATTTGAGATTAATAAACTAAAAGCAGATTTCACGTGTGTGTATGAAATCTGCTAAATTTTTATTTCTCAGGTTTTGCAAGAACAAATAATGCGTTACGTTCGTAGTTTTCGTTTCCTTCTTCTGCGAAGAAATCATACATAGACCAGTTATAGTAGAAACGTTCAGCACCATACACAAAGTAACCATCTTGATTATGGTCAGTTGTATCATAAGGATCTGCCATAATCATAACATCATCCTGCGTTGTTTCTGTTCCCATATCATCATAACCAATGACTACTTGCCAGTGTCCGCCCCACTCAATCCAGCAAACCATTACAGCATTTCCTGCTTGGATTTCTTCCTTAAAGCGCGACAGAGGGAAAACTTCATGTGGATCTTCACCAATATGATCGTAGTTAGATTCAATATTAAATCCACCAACACCTTCAAACATTTCAACTGCTTGTTTTACAGATGTAGGTCCAGGAGTTAAACCATTAGAACGTAGTTTTGCAAGATCTTCTTCACCTAGATTTCCTCTTTTTACCATAGAAATCCATAACCATTAAGGCAGAAGCCACACCGCAGCTCCACTCACTAGATTGTTGAATTGTTTTAAACTTTGGCAAAATTGAAAGTGAGCCATTACTTGTCATATTGTAATAATCTAAAGATGTAAAATAAGGACTTTCCTTATGATCTCCTGCACGTTCAACGGAATCTGAACCAGCTTCTGGATCTAAATCTTCATTATCCTCAATCTTCATTTCATCACTGTAATTACCAGTATTGTTTGAGGCTGTCTCCTTTTCAGATACAGCTTTTGTTGTGCATGCTGTCATAAGCAATGCTAGTAAAATCAAATAAAACTTCTTCATTTTTCCCCTTCCCGGTCCCCAACAAAAAAGGCAGTATCAACCAATACCACCTGTATGTATCTATTCGTCACACACTTATCTATAAAAGACTACTACAGGTACAGAGTTGATTTGCTCAATATGCGGGAAATCCCGATTAATCAGGCAGTCCTTCTGCCCTGCTGCATCCACGATGCAGTCCCTGCTTCTTCAACAGGTCTTCGGCATTTGACCCGGCCGTCCGTGTAGCCTCAGCTTATAATAAGCGGTCAAGCGTGACATATTTATCACAGTGATAGTTTACAAAAAGCAATATATAAAAACACAAGTATATTTTTGAAATTTTGTATCATGCATTAAAAAAAGATTCACTACACTATTGTAGTAAATCTTTTCGTAATAACTTTTATAAAGCAGCCTTCACTTGTTCGTAAACACCTTCACCATCTAACTTATACTTAGCCATAAGCTTATTAGCATCGCCAGATTCAGCATAAGTATCTTGGATGCCAATACGGCGAATCTTCTTAGGGCACTTATCTGCAGCAATTTCACAGATGAGTCCACCTAATCCACCGATTACATTATGTTCTTCAGCCGTAAATACTACATCATACTTCGCTAGTAATTCAGCAATCTGTTCTTCATTACATGGCTTGATAGCACATACATCTACTACAGCTACTTCCTTACCTTCTGCGCTTAACTTTTCAGCTGCCTTTAAAGCAGATTGAACCATCAAGCCACAGGCAAAGATAATAGCATCCTTACCTTCACGAACAACGTTAACCTTGCTGAAATCAAATACTGTATCTTCAGTATAAACATCTTCAACAGATGAACGACCAAGTCTTACGTAACATGGTGTCTTTGTAGAAGCAACATGTCTAATAACAGCCTTTGTCTGTGCAGCATCACATGGTACATACACTTCCATTCCTGTTACAACACGCATGAGTGCGATATCTTCAATTGCTTGGTGAGATACACCATCTTCACCTACTGTAATACCTGCGTGTGTTCCACATACCTTAACATTTAAATGTGGATATGCAACACTGTTACGAATCTGTTCCCAAGCTCTACCTGTACAGAACATAGAGAATGAAGATGCGAATGGAATAAATCCGCTTGTCGCAAAACCAGCTGCATGACCAATCATATCAGCTTCGGCAATTCCTAAATTAAAGAATCTTTCAGGTGCTACCTTTTTCGCATTTGCAGTCTTAGTACTGCCTGAAAGGTCAGCATCTAATACCACAATCTTTTTATTTTCAGCGACTAATTCAGCTAACGCTTCACCGTACGCTTCTCTTGTTGCCTTACCCATGACTACTCTGCCTCCAATTCTGCCATTGCTGCTTCAAATTGCTCTTGGTTAGGAGCCTTTCCATGCCATCCAGCATTGTTTTCCATAAAGGAAACACCCTTCACCTTAACAGTACGAGCGATGATTGCTGTTGGCTTGCCCTTCACTGTCTTTGCTTCAGCAAATGCAGCTTGTAATTCTTCCATATTATGTCCATCAACACAAATTACATGGAATCCAAATGCCGCAAACTTCTTGTCTAATGGTTCAGGACCAATAACATCAGATGTCTTACCATCAATCTGTAAACCATTTACGTCGATGATTGCACAAAGATTATCGTTCTTATAATGAGCAGCAGCCATTGCAGCTTCCCAGATTTCGCCCTCTTCTGTTTCGCCATCGCCAATTAAGCAATAGATACGGTGGTCATTACCAGCTAATTTATTAGCTAATGCCATTCCATCCGCTACCGCAAAACCTTGACCTAATGAACCAGTAGACATATCTACACCAGTTACATAGTTCATATTTGGATGTCCCTGTAACTTAGAATCTATTAAACGGAATGTCTTTAATTCTTCTTCAGCCAAAATACCCTTTTCAGCTAGTACAGCATATAAAAGTGGTGATACATGTCCCTTCGATAATACAAAACGGTCACGATCAATTCCACCAGCATCTTCCTTATTGATATCCATCACATCAAAATAAAGCACTGTAAGAATATCTGTGGCACCCAAAGATCCTCCAGGGTGTCCAGATTGTGCAGTATACACTTGTCTTAAAATATTCTTACGAATATTCTTCGCGTGTAATTTTAAATCTTCAATTACCATTATACGGCCTCCTGTTTTATACTATTTTTATATTATCATGTTCATAATAGATACAAAAGTTCTTTTCCCTAACATTTACCTAAAGGAAAAAGAAAAGTATTCATTTATATGGAATATCGTTCATAAAACATTCCATTTTTCTGTATTTTCTATACTATTCCTATGAAGGTACTTTTATGAAAAACAGTTTATTACAAAATATCAATCCATGCATTGACCGAGTTTAAATTAGGTAGTGCTGAATATCCAGAATCCAATTCTGGTTGTACAGTCATCTTAAGTGAATCAGGATATCCTACCGGAATCGATATTCGTGGTGGTGCTCCTGCATCTAGAGAAAGTGGGCTATTAAATCCACTCGCTGCTAATGATGGAGTGCATGCGATTGTACTATCTGGAGGTAGTGCCTTTGGGCTTGATACTGCTAGTGGCGTTATGAAGTTTCTAGCAGAACGCAACATCGGTTTCCCTACTGCGGCAGGTGTTGTACCAATTGTGTGTGCTTCCTGCTTATTTGATTTGAACGGTAATTCAACACAGAAATATCCTGACGCAAATCTTGGCTATCAAGCATGCGAAAATGCATATCAAGGAATCTTTAAGGAAGGAAGACATGGAGCTGGGACTGGTGCTACTATCGGAAAGATATATGGTCCTAAACAATCATCTCCTTCTGCCTTAGCAACCTACGCAGTACAACTAGGAGATTTAAAAGTTGGAGCCATTGTTGCAGTTAATGCAGTCGGTAATATCTATGATCCTATTAGTGGCAACATACTCTCTGGTATTCGCAATCTAAAAGATGGCGGTTTTATCGATGCCGAGGAAGCATTATACACTGCAATCTTAGGTCGTGATTTATTCCATCAAAATACAACTATCGGTGCAATTATTACCAATGCAAAACTAGATAAGACAGCACTCACAAAGGTTGCAGGCATGGCACATGATGGATATGCACGCGTTATTAAACCAGTGCACACTACATTTGATGGAGATTCCATCTATACGATGAGTTCTAGCACTGTACCAGCAGATATTAATGTTGTAGGTACAATCGCTGCTTATGTTATGGAACAGGCAATTTTAAAAACTGTTGATTTCAGTAGATAACTAGGAGCATATCAATCATGAATGAACGTTTACAAAAACAAATGGATTTCATCCTAGAAATCGATAAAGAAAAAAATATCTTTCGTCAGACGCATTTAACTAATCATGGAAGAAATGAGAATGACGCAGAACATGCATGGCACATGGCTATTATGAGCTATCTTTTAAAGGAACATGCAAACGAAAAGATTGATATTGCTAAGACAATGATGATGTGTCTGATTCACGATATTGTGGAAATTGATGCAGGTGATACCTATGCATACGATACTGAAGGCTTAAAAACACAAAAGGCAAGAGAAGACCTTGCCAAAGAAAGAATCTATTCACTTTTACCAGATGATCAAAAAGCAGAATTGATTGCACTCTTTGATGAGTTTGAAGCAAACAGAAACTGCCAGAAGCGAAGTTTGCACATGCGATGGATAACTTCCAGCCTCTCTACTTAACGATTCAAATGATGGCGGTGACTGGAAGGAACATCAGGTTACTGCTGAAAAAGGTATATGGTCGTCAATCAAAAACCAAGCTAGGTTCAGAATCCATCTACGAGTGACAGACAAAATCCTTCAGACTCATATTAAAAAAGGTAATCTAAAATCTCATGGGGGTTGGGGATAGGCTATAAACTTTTGTGGGCACGAAAAATCATCGTGCTCATTTTTTGTGGGGAGACCCAAATATAATAAAACCTCCATGCTATTATCTTCTTGTCCGGAGAATTAAATAGAAATGGAGGTAGCCTATATGGCTATTCATGATTTTTATCACATTAGCTTATTAGCTATTTTTATAGTTCTTGAATAATAGGTCATAGTATGTATTTCTCGTTAATGTCAAATATACAAAATATTGTTTAGACACTATAAAGAAAAAGGCAACTCCTTAGAGAATCACCTTAATATATTGCCTTTTTATTAGTTATATCCCCACGAGATTTTTGCGTATTTTTGAAAATCCGCACAATTTTATATTACTAAGAAAAGAAGATGATTATCTAATATAATCATCTTCTGAATATAGAGTTTGTGGTTGACTTCTTTTTAATCATATTTTGTTAAATTGTAGGTCTTTACCACTCTCATAGTATTTTGAACATATGTTGAACTTGTAGCATATCCCGCTTGTTTAATATATGTCAAATACTCTTCTGGAGTTGTAGCTGTCTTAATCTTCGCGTAGTTAGGGAACTTCGTAAATTCAAAATACCCACGTACACCTTCCTCTATGCTGTTATATACTCTGAAGTTATCACGAATATTTGTATAAGTTCCTGGAACATATTCTTCCTGCGTAGCCATATTAACAGACTTACCCGTCCAATATGGTCCAGCTTTCAATCCAAAGTAGTTATGATACTTAGCAGATAGTGTCGATCTTCCCCAATTACTTTCAAGAATAGCTTGAGCAAGAATTCCACTATTTACCTTAATACCATACTGTGCTGAGTACTTACGAATGTAATAAGCCATTACCTGAATAAACTCTTCATTTGTGTAATTTTCTCGCAATGTTTTTGGGGAAGCGCTCTTTCCAAATTCGAAATATTCTTCTTCGCCATTTTCCATCTGTACCCAACCATTTGCATAGTATCCGTTTAGTGCATACACCCCGTTGATCCATCCGGTAGCGTATTCACCATCCTTATACAGGCGCTGCTCTCCACCATAAGTCTGAAGCCCTTGGGCAAGAATTCCATTTAAGTATAGACGTTCATCTCCGTTAGCATCGATTCCTTTGCCAGTAAGACGTACCCCATCTTTATAGAATAGATAATATTTACCATCAATTGGCTCGTTATGACGCACCCAGCCATTTGCTAGTACTCCATTGATATAGTACTTCTCATTGTGCATATCAACCACATTTCCATCCTTATAATACTGATATTGACCAGCATGATAATTATATCCCTGTGCTAATAAGCCGTTGATAAACAAATGTTCTCCATTTGCATCTTTGCCAATGCCTGTTAAACGTACACCATTTTCATAGAATAGATAATATTTACCATCTACTGGTTGTTGGTGGAAGTGCCAGCCGTTTATTACGTCCCCATTAACAAAGAGACGTTTTGCACCATCGTATTCATATACACCTTGTGCAAGTAAACCATTAACGTAATAGTGCTCTTCATTTTTAGCATCGATTCCTTTGCCAGTAAGACGTACCCCATCTTTGTAGAATAGATAATATTTACCATCAATTGGCTCGTTATGACGCACCCAGCCATTGGCAAGATAACCACTTACATAATACTTGCCATCCCTAAATCCTGTAACAAGATTTCCATCTTCATATAAGCGATATTCATCTTTATAATTTTGCATGCCTTGAGCTAAGATTCCGTTTATAAATAGATGCTCTCCATTTCCATCAGTTCCGATACCAGTTAAACGCAATCCATCTTTATAGAATAGATAATATTTACCATCAATTGGCTCGTTATGACGCACCCAGCCATTGGCAAGATAACCACTTACATAATACTTGCCATCCCTAAATCCTGTAACAAGATTTCCATCTTCATATAAGCGGTATTCACCTTTATAATTTTGCATGCCTTGAGCTAAGATTCCGTTTATGAATAGATGCTCTCCATTTCCATCAGTTCCGATACCAGTTAAACGTAATCCATCTTTATAGAATAGATAATATTTACCATCAATTGGTTCGTTATGACGCACCCAGCCATTTGCTAGTACTCCATTGATATAGTACTTCTCATTGTGCATATCAACCACATTTCCATCCTTATAATACTGATATTGACCAGCATGATAATTATATCCCTGTGCTAATAAGCCGTTGATAAACAAATGTTCTCCATTTGCATCTTTGCCAATGCCTGTTAAACGTATACCATCTTTGTAGAAATAATAGTAATGCCCATCTATTGGCTCGTTATGACGCATCCAGCCATTGGTAAGATAACCACTCACATAGTACTTACCATCCCTAAATCCTGTTAATGGATTACCTTTCTCATAGAAAAGATTAACACTATTGATATTTTGCAAGCCTTCTGCAAGAACACCATTAATAAATAAATGTTCACCGTCTGCATCAGTGCCCATACCAGTTAAACGCAATCCATCTTTGTAGAATAGATAATATTTACCATCAATTGGCTCGTTATGACGCACCCAGCCATTGGCAAGATAACCACTTACATAATACTTGCCATCCTTAAATCCTGTAACAAGATTTCCATCCTCATATAAGCGGTATTCATCTTTATAATTTTGCATGCCTTGAGCTAAGATTCCGTTTATAAATAGATGCTCTCCATTTCCATCAGTTCCGATACCAGTTAAACGTACACCATTTTCATAGAATAGATAATATTTACCATCTACTGGTTGTTGGTGGAAGTGCCAGCCGTTTATTACGTCCCCATTAACAAAGAGACGTTTCGCACCATCGTATTCATATACACCTTGTGCAAGCAAACCATTAACGTAATAGTGCTCTTCATTTTAGCATCGATTCCTTTGCCATGATAGACGTACCCCATCTTTTGTAGAATAAATAGTATATTCCGTCAATTGGCTCGTTATGACGTACCCAGCCATTGTGCAGATAACCACTACCATAATACTTGTCATCCTAAATCCTGTTACTGGATTACCTTTCTCGTAGAAAAGATTAACACCATTGATATTTTGCAAGCCTTCTGCAAGAACACCATTAATAAATAAATGTTCACCGTCTGCATCAGTGCCCATACCAGTTAAACGCACACCATCTTTATAGAATAAGTAGTAGTACCCATCTACTGGTTGTTCATGGAATACCCATCCATTAGCAAGATCATCACCAACATAGTATAGTGAGCTTGTTTTTAATGCCCTAATACTCCTTGCTGTCGGTTTACATATTTTGCAACTTCAGATGCATGAACTTCATATAACTTTGCAGTTGATGAACAAAAAACTGATGCAATCATCAACTTAGCAAAAATACTCGCTGGTGTAGTCTTCCTCATTCCTTCTCTCCCTTACATTTAACGTATATATAAGCACGCTTTGCGATAATGTGAACACATTGTATTATTAATCATAATTGTCAAATACTCTAAAATCATCACTAGCTCTTCTTTTTAGTTATTGATAGTTCAAATTTTATAAAATATAGTTTTTAAGTAACCATTAAAATCTAGAGTATAGAACATCTAGATTTTTGAGATATTGCCTTGTTAACTTATGCTTTGTAATAGGATTTAATTGCTCTTTACAAAGAGATCGTTATCTACTTCATCTCTAATTGCAACTCGTATAAATTGCTTATTTAGCCAGTTAATCTTTGGTGTTAAATCTTTAATAAATATTCTTTCTCAAGCATAGATATACACAATTCCTTTGAAGTACCTTCCAGAACTTCAATCGTTACATAGTTAGCTTCGCTAAGGAATGACTCTAAATTCCTTTACGTCTTTAAGTTTATCAATAAACATCTTTCTTGCATGCTTAATATTTTTCAAAGCAACGAGCATAATCTTTCTTATATTTCTCATAAATTTGGAGGTAAAACTCTCCGAGTGAGTTAATATTCAAATTGAAACATCCTTTTTAATATGATTAATCAAATTAATGTTTGGAAGTGCATAACACTCCTAATCTCTCACACCGGGTACTCCATATGATTTTTGAGATACTCTTTACAACAATAAACTTGTCATATAAATTCAGTATTCCTCATTTATAAAGGATGAATCTTCTTCCTCAGCAAAATCTACAAAACTTTCGTCAAGTATAAAAGTAATGTCATCTTTCTTTACACCAATTAAGTAGTTCAGAACATTAGCTTTCTTTATATAGTTTCCTGTTGGATTATCCAGGATTAGTACCAATGACTTGATATCTTTATCTGAGTAGAACTGAATCAAATCATTTGCGTCATAACTAAAGTTATTGTTATTTGGAATATAAACGATTTCGTTCAATTTATCATATCTGTTCGGATATTCCTCGAATGTTGGTCTAATAAATCCAACATTTCCTTGAAGTGTTCCCATCACAGATTTGATAAGTTCAGCGGCACCATTTCCAACAACAATCTTATCTACCGAAACACCAAATATTTTTGCACATAATGATGAATTTACTTTTAATCCTGAAGAGTATTGTTCCAAGAGAGTTTTAAAACTATATTGGAACTCATCAATCATTTTTTTAGGTGGGAAGTATGGATTTACGAGATAACAAAAGTCTAGTAGTTTTGGATATCTCCAGTACCCACCATATCTTTCTTGCATTTTACCAAGCTTATTTTCACCTTCTGAAAAGATAGAACTTGCAATATCTAAATCTTGTTCATCATCAATCTCATACCATTTAACTGAATCACCAATACATTTTTGCTTGAATATGAGTTCTTACCAAGTCCGATGATTATTTTTAAAACTGCTTCATGAGTAATCATTCTTTCCATTGGTACTCATAAACGCTTCTAAAAACGGAAAATATGTGTTGGTTGAAAAGTCCTTAGAAAACTTATAAATATTGATTGTTTTATAGTATGATCGACATCATGAAAGTTAAATTCTTTCCCTGATATAAAATCTAAAATTTCTTCTTTTTCATTAATCTTAAGGCAAGTGCCATCCATCCAAGGTTCATACTTTTGCTACTAACGCAAGATTCTCTCTAGTATCATTTAAAATTGTATCTATCATCTCGTCATTGAAAGATGAGATCAGATTCTAATGTTATTGTATCTTCCTTAATCATTTCATCTTTAGCAAGATACATTGAATAGATATTGTGGTTTTTATCGTAAATATCATTATTGATAAATACAATTTCTGTGGATAGATTTAGACCATTTATATATTGGATGAAAAAATCACTTTTTATATCCAGTAACCACAATAATTCTTGATAATTTTTGAATCTAAAATACGTAGCATTCTTTCAATTAAAAGAAACACCATTTACTTCAACCATTGATTTAGTATTGTTTTTCAGTTAGTAATCGACTGCCCATTCAGCAGCTAATATTAATCCTTGCATATCATTATCCTTATCTATATTTATTAAAAATCAAAAATGACGGAAACTTAGGAACGAAACATGTTGACTTAGGGAGGTAATATACATCCACTATCTGATAGTTCAGAAAAATTCTTCTAAAGATAATGCTGTAACTTCTAAGAGTACATCTTTACTATCTAAATTCTTTTTCTTATTCTCCAAATCATATTGCATCACATATTCAACATTAGAAATTTAAAATTCTAAATGCTGTTGAAATAATTTGCGTATTTAATCTATACACATCGTTGTTCCAGAACAAATCTCCCTCTACTAACTTTTAATTTTTACTAAGAATGAATCATCTTGATATGTGATTCTAACATATCCTTTTGATAATTCTTCATCTGTTGAGATTCTAGCATATTTACCATAAAATTCTTTGCTTTTTCAAAAGATGAAGCATCAACATTCTTAATTACCCTATTAATTGGCAGAATTTGAATTTCTGAAAATCCCAAAAAGCAAAGTTAGAATATGTTTCGTACCATCGATGTTGTATATAGTCTATGATGTCCATCAGCTACATACATTGTCTCAATATCATCATATTGTTCTAGAATCTGCCTCATCACCAACAAACTCAAATAATGTGATATTCTGATATTCATATTTGTTTTGTAAATTTCTCAACTGTAATAAATTTCTTTAAGTCAATCTTTTTATGTGTCACCAGAACAGGTGCAGTTTCAGAGTTATAAATATGAGAGTTAGCAATCATTCCTGTACAGTATCCAGGTAAAAATGAGTTCATGAGCACTTAATTCTCTCATCAACATACTCTTGAATCGGAAGGGATGCAGCAAACCATAAGAACCGTTACAATCAAATACATAAATACATTCAAGGTTTTTCTTTATGGGTTGTTCATTCAACTTTTTCTTTTTACTTTCAGAAAGAAATAAAGTATTCTCATCAAAATTTATTTTTTTCCGTCTTTAATATTTGCTAAATTTATAAAATCTGAATCATAAATATTACCAGAGATATTTACATAACTTTCTTTTATTAAGTCTATTTTTCATTTCTAATCTCCAAAAATTTATTCAGTATTGATTATACCATAAATGATTCTGTTTGATTGAACTTCCAACAACTGATTTTATCAACACCAAAATGGTCAACTACCCTAGTTTTTCTACAAAATAGGATTATTGCAATTTTAAAAAGGATGTCTACGAATATCTTCATCCATATGGCATCCCTATTACATATTTCAAATTAGTTATAATTTTAGGTGATTCTATTATGTAGAAAATACCGCTTGCTCTCTTTCCACGTTCAGCAGATCCAAATTTAAGCTTTGTTGTCTCTAGAATTTTCTTCCATTCATGTATGACTTCTGGATTATCTAATACATACTTCAAAGCTTCATACAGACTATTATCATCTAGTTGACATACTATTCCACATTGACTATCGTTGATGATTTCCTGAGCACCACTTACAGCAGTTGATATAACAGGTACACCTTGTAAAATAGCTTCTGCACAAGCAGTACTATAACCCTCGCTAAAAGATGAGCATATAAATACATCAGCTTTAGAAGTGTATTGATGTGGATTTGATTGAATTCCCAGTAACTTAACAGTATCTTCTAATTGTTCACTATTCACCTTATCTACTAGTTGTTGGTGTTCTGCACCATCACCAATAAGCCAAAGTGTAAAATCATATCCACCTTTTTTTAATCGATTTACAACATCAACAAGACGTAAAAAACCTTTTTCTGGTGTCTGTCTACCCACTGCCACAAACACAGGCTTTTTTGAAGAAACCTCTGATATTTCTTCTTTTGATGCTTCTAATATTTTGCTTTCATCAATGATATTGTAGCAGCATTCAACATTGACTGTACCATTCGACTCTTTACGTAACCGCTCTTCATTAAACTTAGAAACACAGAATACTTTATCAAACTTAGGATATTCATTTCTTAATGTTAGGCCTTCATCATAACCATGCATCCATGCATAGTGTATCGCGTTGCGATTCGTTGGATTTGCTATCATTCTTGTCGCAAGTCCATATTGGAATGCAACTTCAATATCATAATTTCCACCTACTATTTTTTGGTACAGAAAGTGGATTGGCAATGCATTTACTATCTTATCTAGTCCCCTAAAATAAAATCCCAAAGTTTTCTGAATATGTATAGTAGGCTTTAAGAGTTTAATAAAATCTGGATCGCATCGATAAATTGGAATAATCGTAATATCAAATAAATTTTCATCCAAGAAATTACAGAGTTCAACTAATACCTTAGCTACTCCATCTGCGTATTGAAGATTATTTAATACAAAAACAATTCGCTTTTTCATTATCTACTCCGCATAATCATATAAATATTCTGGTAGTTTTTTTGCAATTTCTTCAGCTTCTTTTTGATATTCTGGATGGCTAATCCATAATTTTGTATTCTTAATCGATTTTGCAGGATCAAATCCGGATTTCGGGGAAACATGTTGTTCCTTTGTTAAGCCCAGCCAATCCATAATTCTTGATGTTGTTTCTTCATACTTATAAATCAAATCTTCAAATTGAACTAGAATTGCATACTTTGGATCATATACTTCTGTTTTTCTATGTTCACGAATATATGCAAACCATTTGCAAAATACAAGTCTACACTCTCACATGGAACCACTGGATCTTTCCACATATATTTTGTAAGGATATATAAATCTCGCGGATCGCGGTCTACAACAATCACCTTAATATCATTAAAGTATCTAACAAATCTTTGAATATTTGATGGTGGTACAATTTGATCGACCATTAGATATGGTTTATGTTCCTTATTTGCAATCGTCAATAACTCATCGATATATTCTTTTTGTATAAGTTAAAAACTGTTCTTCCGTCGGATGTGAACAATAAGTAATCTCATTTGGTAGTGGTTTGTAAATACAACATCCTCTGAGCTACCATGTAATTTACTCATAATCTTTTTCTGGAAGACGTGTCAGGTAATAATAGAATGTTCCTTGTCATACTAGATCATAAAACCAGTACCCTTTAAATGTGAAATCTGTTAAACGATCAATATATTTATAAGAAATCTTCTTATACTGATTATCAAAAAATGGTTCATATCTCTTATTAAACTTTGTACCTGCATTAAAGTCTGTTAATCTCTTAAATCTCTTTAATGCATGTCCAGAATTATGACGATTATGGTTTTCAACCAGATTATATTCTAGATCTGAAATTCCATCTGGATCTTGTACGAAACGAAATTCATAATTTGTCATTGAACAAACATTATCAAATTCGCCTAAAAAATCTGTAATAGCACTAGAACCTGTTCCATGGTAAGAAAGCTACAACTAATAACCTTCATATTTATTTTCTCCCTCTTCTTTTAATCATATTCACATATCCAACAAGTTCTTGTCTGGACTCAGGAATCATATAGAGACATCCAAAATAAATCACAATACATATTGCGATTGATATATAAACATTAATATATCCTACCAAATAGTTACGACTGATAAACGCAAAGGCAACCATCATTACAGTAGATAAGATATAGTTCTTAAGTTCCAAGAAGATATCCTTAATGGAAATATAAGACATTCTCGAAGCGATAATTGTCTGCATGATTGGAAGTTGTAAACGAACTATACAGCTGACGATTACAACTGCAGTAAATCCATACTGTGCCGCAAAATACAGCGAAGGTATTAAGATTGCTGCTTGTACCATATTGGAAAAGAAGATGAGTTTTGGCTGTCCCTTCGATAAAGTCACAACACCACTCATATCATTGAAGATTACACTTTCCGCAAGGACAAAGCCCCATAAAGCGATTAACAAATCTGCATCTGCCCACTTACTACCCAGTAAGATACTACGTACAACATCTCCATACATCAAGATACCGGCACCAAGTGGAATCACGAGAATACCAATCATCTTTAAGAATTTAAAATATAAATTCTTGTACTCGTCATAGTTATGTTGTACATGTGATAAACCAGCAAACAATACACTAATAGTTGCACCAGAGATTAATGAAGTAATCTGGGCAACCATGGTCGTACCTGTCTTATAAATACCTAAGTAGTACTGAGAGAATAATGTTCCAAGCACAAAGATACCAGAATTAGTAACTAGCCATGAGGAGATTGTTTCCATCAAACTCCACATACAGAAATGTAACATTTCCTTTAACTTATCAAAACGATAAATCGAAACGATGGTTTCCATGTTGAGAAGTATGTAGTAATAATGTATTACATAACTCACCTGCAATATTACCGATGATGAGTGCCCAATAAGAGAAATTTCATCAAGGCAAGAGGAACTGTCACAACTAATGGAATAAACTTAACAATAATACGGATAAAAGATAATTCCTTATAGTTTAAAGTTCTTTCTAAAGATTGCGGCTTGGATACTACTGAAGGATGTCATCGGTAGAATTGCTGCACCAATATAAATCACTTTACCCATACCAGGATTACCAACAACCGTCGCAATCTGTTCTGCAAACAAGAATATTAACAACCACAATAACAGAGAAATAGAAATATTCGTCCAGAATGCAACGTTGATGGATAAATCTTCATCTTCTTTTGTTTTAAATTGATGCTGAACTACATATTTCTGGAAGCCGCATCTGTAAAATATCACACACAGATACAATCATCGTCACCGTCATAACAACACCAAATTCTTCTGGCACTAAGATACGTGCCAAAATCATATTTTGTGATTGGAGATATAATTTTTACAATAATTTCTGTGAAGATAGACCACTTTGCAGCACTACCAACACGTTCATTGATGTTACTCATGAATCCTCCTTACTCTGTTACTGGCTTTTTCGTATCGATTGCAATACTGATTTTTCTTAACAACCAGAACACAAATACAAAGTAGAACAGGTAATTAAACATATCATATATACCTCTACGTGGTAGATGGGCTTATACATATGTCATGACATTTGTACATAATATCGGAATGGTGATAATTTCTCTTTCGTACAGTTCAGGATGTTTGCTGCTACAATTCCAATAATAAATATTGCAATCACACCAAACCATGCAAAGTTATGATACGCCTCTGCAGTCAAACTATAACCAATTCCGAAATTCGCTTTTACGTATGCTGTTAACCATCCCTCAACAGACGCATTTGTAATCGTACGTAATAAACCACTTGGATCAATAAATGATGGTAAAAATCCAATAATCGATCTCAAGTAGGAAAGCCCATACGTATATGGGATTGATTGCGGTGAGGCACCAACAACTACCATCATTGGGAAACAAGACCATCCAAGCTACCTATAAAGTTAACACAATACATCAAGGATAGATTTTGACCCGATTCCAACACCACCTGCCAGTCGAGCTTCAGCCAGGTAATTCGAAATACCCATTAAGCCTACTCCAAAAACAATAATGGCAAGAACCTTACTAAATTTTATCTTTTTTGCATTATTAAACTTCATTAACATCAATGTACCAGCAAGACCAATACTAAATGTACGTTGTCCTACAATTAGATACGCAAGCGTATGAATAATCATCAGAATCTCATAAATAACCTGCGTTTTTCTCTTATTGATATTTACAATCCAAAGCAGAATTAGTGACGGTATATAGAATATGGAGATACGATCAAAAATTCCTAATCTTGCTAGAAAAGCAGCGGTACTACCAACACGAAGTGCTTCATAACCATATCTAAGAGTAATTAGCACTTGTACAGAGGTTATAATAAGCATTGCTGGAGCAGAAATCCAAAATAGTAACTTTCCAACTCTCTTTAAATGATAGATATTCATTTCTTCAGTCAGAACAAACTGTTTTTCTTTTACACCCACCATAACACCTGCAAGCATTAATGCTTGAATAGATAAAAGTGTAAACTGCGCTACTATTAACACTGCCTCTTCAGACGCAAACTTCGAATAAAATGGGTGCTGGAATACATAGTCATACTGTACACCTAGCCCATACAAGTAAAATTGACCAAATTGAAAGACACAAAAAGCCATAAAGAACAACGAGAATGCCGTGAAGATTTTTTCATTAATTACAGCATATGTAATAAATAAAACAGTACTAACAAAAAGCCCATATGCACCCCAAAAACGAAGACTATCAATCTTCATCCCAAATGTCATAAACAAGCTAATTGCAAGTAGTACAATATTAAGATACACACCTACCAATCGATATTTTGTTGTATGAATCTTAGGCATCATAGGTTCTTACCAAACTTTCTCTTATGATAATAACGGATGAGTGCCTGTGGTACGAGTCCGTGAAGAATATGCTTGAATGCATAGTAGTTTTCACTGACAGGTAATCCCAATTTCTTTCTCCAATGAAGTGCTGGTTTACATGCGTCAGCATGCAGGTGGAACTTACGCTTTTTCATTGAAGTACGATTTTCACGATAATTTAAAACAATCTCGTCTAAATTGTATGCCTTCTTATTGGCATACATTAACTTACACCAGAGATCATAATCCTCTGTACGACTTGTTAAAGCTGAAACAGTATAGTCACCAACTTCTACAAGATCTTTTTTGCGAATCATTACAGTTGGATGAACAATTGGATGATAACGATAGATATTGCGAGCATTGAGTTCAACTGAACACTTTCTGATACCCCAAATTCCATCTTCATCAAATAACTTGATGTTCGCTGATACAAAAGATACATCTGGATGAGCATCCAAATACGCAACTTCTGTTGCAAATCGCTCTGGTAATGAAACATCATCATCATCCATACGTGCAATATATTCACCACGTGTATATTCAATACAACGGTTTAAAGACGCAGCTAAACGCAAGTTCTTCTCATTATGAAGAACTTGGAATTTATCTGGATACTTTTCTGCATACCCTTTTAGAATCAGATATGTGTTAGTCAGATTTGAACAATCATCACAAACAACCAACTCCCAATCTTGGAATGTTTGGTCTAAAAGAGATTGAATCGCATCACTAATATATATTTTCGCCATTATAACTGGCCATAATTACAGATACTTTATACTGACTCATTCAATCCTCCTTTACTTAATCTTTCTCGATTAATAAATAAATCTCCTTCATCTTCTCCATGACTGCTTCTAGTGAGAAGTTTTGAATAAATGCTTGATTGGACGCTTTGTAACTAGCCCAATCACCATCTAAGACCTTTTGAATTGCATGTAAGCAACTTTCTGTAGAGAATGGATCAAACAGTTCTCCACGACTTTCATCGATTAAATCTGAATTTCCACGAATCTTACTAACGACACATGGTAGTCCTGTCGCCATTGCTTCCATTAAACTAACGGATAATCCCTCGCGATAGGATGGGAATACAAAGATATCTGACATCGCATAGATTTCTGATACATCTCTACGATATCCAAGTATATGTACTCTATCTGCAACTTTTAACTCTTCTGCAAGTTTTTGGTTATAGCCATCTAAATGATCAATACCAACAATTGCATAATGTACATTCTCTGGAAGTTGTGTTAATGCATGGATAACACGTTGGTGATTCTTATTCTCATTGAGCTCACCAACGCTAAGCAGTAATGTACAATCTACAGGAATATTTAATTCTGTACGTTTCTTTTGTACATCGATTTCTGCTTTACCAAATTTATTTAAATCGATGCCTACACCAGGTATATACATCGTATGTTTTGCATGCATATGATTCTTTGCACGCATGTAATCTTCTTGATTGATTGTAATTAGGATATCCGTCATAAATGACGCATACCACTCTGCTGGATACAGTAATATCCAGTTTTTCTTTGGAGCACCTTTGAAGAAATGGAAACCATGTGCTGTATACATCACTTTTGTATGTGTACTACGTCCCACAAGTCTTGCAATTAAACTTGCGATTGGTGTATGGCAATGAATGAAAGAAAACTTCTGTTCTTTTACAATTGACTTTAACTGTTTGTAACACTGATAGTTTTTAGGATCTGTGATTTTACGCGAAAAAGGAATTTGGTAAAATACCACATTCTTTTCCGTTAGTTCCTTTTTAAAATCAGCAATCTCTTCTTCAGAGATATTGTTTCCATCCACAAAATTACACGCAACCTGTACTTGATAGCCCATCTTTTGAAGTAAATCAATCAATGGCATGCAGAAGTACTTAATCATCGATGCAATTGTAGTAACAATCAATACTTTTCTTTCCATTTAATCCTCAATTTATTTTGACTTATCTTTGAGAGTACCTGTCACCACCCTCAACAACCCCATCGTGTCTTGCGACACTGAAGATTGTCATAATGAAGCATTTACAGTCCATCATAAATCCCATCTTCTCAACATACTCACCATCGAGTTTTGCCTTAACAGGAATTTCCAATTCATCTCTACCATTTACCTGTGCCCAACCAGTTAGACCAGGAGTAATATCATTGGCACCGTATTTATCACGTTCTTCAATCAAATCATATTGATTCCATAATGCTGGACGTGGTCCAATGATGAGCATCTTGCCCAACTTCACAATCTATAAAAATCTGTGGTAGCTCATCTAAACTTGTTTTGACGCAAGAACTTTACCAATCTTTTGTAATATACGCATCTGGTGAAGACAATAGATGCGTTGGCATATCATAGGGGCATCTGTACGCATTGTTCTAAACTTCCAGATATTAAAGTATGTCTTATTCTTACCAACACGCTTTTCTGTTTGAAGATAGCTGGACCTTTAGAATCTGGTTTTTATCGCTATCACAATCGCAATCAATAATGGAATAATACGATCGATCCGCATACAGACAGAACTAAATCTATCAATCTCTTTATTGGTAAATAACATTTCTGCTTTGAATGTAAGTGTATGTTTTTGATTCATATTCCCTCCACTATCACTGATTCACTAATCTTTTGGTACGTATGTAGCACAATATTTGAAACAATCTGTTTTGATATGTTGGTGATTCAGAATTGGCTGCCTTTTCTAGTTCTTCCTAATTGTACCATGAACTCATCATCGTCCATGGAGATAGGATGACAGAATACTAATCATCTTATTTTCGGTTGTGCATACCTTCTTCATCCATCAAGCGCTCTTCATAGAGCTTTTTCTCCTGGACGTAGGCCTGTACTACTTCACTTCAATATCAACATCTGGGATATAACCAGATAAACGAATGAATCTTTTCTTGCCATATCGTCAATCTTCACTGGATCACTTCATATCTAATACGAATACGTCTCCATCATATTCCTGTGCATAGTAAGCTGCTTGTAATACCAAGGCAACTGCTTCAGGAATTGTCATGAAGTAACGGATAATATTCTTATCTGTAACTGTAACTGGACCACCTGCTTCAATCTGTTTCTTAAATAATGGAATAACAGATCCACTTGATCCAAAGTACGTTACCAAAATCGAACAGCAGAGAACTTCGTATACTGTGTTAAACCCTTCTCTTGTGCTAGACGAGTGAGAGCGACGATTCATCATCTGAATAATCATTTCACATAGACGCTTAGAAGCACCCATGATATTTGTAGGGTTAACCGCCTTATCTGTACTGATCAATACAAACCACTTTACGTTATGACGGATTGCGGCATCCGCAACATTGTATGTACCCATAACATTATTTTTGATTGCTTCGTTAGGGCTATCTTCCATTAGTGGAACATGTTTATGTGCAGCCGCATGGAAGATAATATCGGCTTGTATTCATCCATAATGCTATCAAGACGAGACATGTTACGAACACTACCAATTAAAGTAATTAAGTTCAAGGAACTACCATACTTCTTCTTTAGCTCAAGTTGAATCCAATATGCATTTCCTTCAAAAATATCAAAGATAATCAAAGCTTTTGGTTGTTTCTCAGCAACCTGACGACATAATTCGGAACCGATACTTCCGCCACCACCGGTAACTAGTACAACCTTATCTTTGATAAAATTACCAATTTTAGATAAGTCTGTTTCAACTGTATCACGACCCAATAAGTCTTCTACATCAACATCTCTTAAATTCTTAATGGATACAGTACCATTTAATAATTGATATACACCAGGGATAGTCTGCACACGACAAGAAGTAGAAGAACATACCTCTAGGATTTCTTTCTGAACTCTCTTAGGAGCAGATGGAATCGCTAGAATAATCTTATTAATGTCATACTTGTTTGCTAAATCCGGTATATCTTCACGTGTTCCTTCAATTGGAACACCGTTGATATACTTCTTAACCAAGCGTGCATCATCATCCACAACACAGAATACCTTAGCCTTCAAAGAAGTGCTGTGCATGTATTCCTGAATAATTTCACGTCCTGCAGCACCTGCACCAACAACCATAACTCTTTCTACGATTGCTTCATCAGATACACCATAGTCTTTGAATACACTGAGCGCACGATACATAAAGCGCACCATCGTAGTGAATCCAAAGGACATTAAACCACCGATGATATAGAAAGAAACAGGCATCTGAACACTAGTAATAAAATAAACAATTACTACACCAATCTGTGCAAATACCCATGCATAGACAGAACGCAATAATTCATACGCACCAGCAAACTTCCATACTGATTGGTATAGATGGAACATATGAAGCATTATAACGTCAATGAGGATATACCAAATAATGACACTGGCATACCCTGTTGTGTAATAACGATCAATCCATGAATAATGGAAATCAAAGCGAATCATTAATGCGAAAGAAATAACTCACCGCGATGATTGCCGCATCTAAAGAGCCATCGCAATCGATACGTGTTGGATCTTATTTAGTATGTGATGAGTAAACTATTTTTCTTCATACTATTCTTAGAGCCTCCTTAGTTATTCATCAGACTTTTTCTTTCGGATACCGATGATCGAAATAATGCTAAAAGGCAACTACGATTAAGAAAGATAATCCAAATCCTGCCATAAAATCCTTTTAGACGAAACTCTTTCAGTGGGACTGGTGTAACGCGAACCTTTACCAGGAGGCGTTTAATCTTTACACTCGCTTTTCATTAAAGTTCGAGTAATCTCTCAGGTGCAACCTCAGCGAGTTCTTTGATACTCTCTGCTGTATCTCTGCATCGACATGCCAACAACCTCAATAATTTGTGTCTGTGTCTTCACTGAAGGCTTCACAGTACTACGCAAAGTCTGTGCCTCTTCATCAGAAAGATTTGCATTTTGAATAACCTCATTCAGAATTTCACCACTCTTAAGCAATTCGCCAGCAGTATTTACTTTCAGTAAAACATCTGCACTTTCATCAGCAGTAATCTGATTTTCATCTTTTTCAGATATAACATACATTGCAAAACCTGCATCATATGTAGGCTTCTTAGTTAGCTTTGCAAATCCGATACCAGCGACCATGCCTAAAATAGCAGCACCAATAATCCAGAATTTCTTCTTGAAAATATTGTGGATTAATGTGCGAAGTCTAATTCCATATCTTCATCAAAAATCTAAGATTGCCTTATTGTTCTGTTCCATAACATCCTCCGTACTGTTATTTTAGTTTTCTGTTTTTCTCAATTGTTTCTTGGAAGTTATAGCAATCTACCAAATCAACTTGCTCATAAGTTAAATTACCAAACACCTTTGAAACAATACCTTTTTGTATATTCTTAATAAATATATTAAAATAGTTTTGTAAACCAAATTTTTACCATGGATTCTCGCAATCGATTCAACCATCTCTTTTGTATTTACATATTCCTTATTTTGTGGGAAGAAGATTCCTTCCATCTGCTTTGTGATAACCTGATGCACAAATTCGGATAAGTTATCTACAAATAACATACTTCTCTTATTTGTATAATTTGGGAAAATTGGTGACTTTAGCGCAAATTTGCGTAAACTCTGATAATTTCCCTTGCAGCCCTTTCCATAGATCATCGGCGGTCTTAGAATAGCTACCTTGAAGTTTTCATCTACCAACTTAGAAATCAGATGATCTGCTTCTAATTTGGATTTTCCATATGCATTTTGAGGATCTTCTTTTGTCTGTTTTGTGATATGACCAATTGTCTTACCATAAACAGACATTGTACTTAGCATAATAAACTGCTTTACACCCGCTGCTTTTGCACATTCTGCGATTTTAACTACCAAATCACGATTTACTACATAATAAAGTTGGCGATTTTCATCTGTCTCTTTAATATGTGCAATTCCAGCAACATTATATACAACATCATAACCTATAAAATCTTCTTTTTTCGGTTCATAATTCTGTGTTGGAATTGTATCAATCTGATATCCGTACTTTTCGGTCAAATAGGTTTTTGCCTTTTCACCAATATAGGATCCAGCACCTGTAATTAAAATCCTAGTACTCATATAATCCTCCGATTAATTGCTTGTAAATGTTAATAGTGTACCATTTTGGTCCGCAACCCATTGGTTGTCTTGAATGCAGTACCAAGTATATCCATCTGCTTGTTTTGTTTCTTTTACGTAGAACTTTTGCCCCCTTGCGGCAGTACCTACAACTGCACCATTAGTGCTTGGGGCACTTCTAATATTTAAAGCATCTACCTTAATAGTAACCGTTCCAGTTGTAGTACCAGTTGTTTTAGAATCCGTAGTCGATTCTGTATTAGTTTCTGTATTCTCAGTTGGAATTGGTTGTCCATTCATTATGAGATTATATTGATACTGATATGCATTCTTCTCTGCTTGGTCTGGATAAACAACAGATAGCAACTCATTTGGTGCAGAGGCTGTATATTCCATACCATCTACACCACCAACGTGAGCTGTAATAATCTCCCACTTAATACCTTCATCAAGTGTCTGTGCAGCTAGCTGATTAATCTTAGATACATCAACATTTGTTAAGAAGGAACCTGCAAGTGAATCTAAGATACTTGCAAAGTGTGGAATCATTGCTGGACTTGTTAGTTTTTCAATGATTGCTTTTAATACAATCTGTTGATGTGCATTACGGCCTAAATCACCATCTGGTAAGTTATATCTCTCACGCACATATTCAAGTGCCAATGTGGAGTCCAATGTAATTTCCCCAGCAGGGAAATAGTTACCTGTCCAATAGCCTGTAAATTCATTAGGATTGTAAACTGTAATACCACCCAATTTATCAATAATATTCAAGAATGTTGAGAAGTTTACAATGAGGTAATCTTCAGCATTTGTACCATAGTAGTTATTAATCGTATCTACTGCATTCTGTACACCCATAACACCCGCATGCGTTAACTTATCGTAACCACCGAGTGCTACGTTAGGTACATATGAGTCACGTGCAAATGAACCAATCAAAATTTGGCGTGTCTTTGGATTAACAGTAACCATCATATTTACGTCGAAACGACCTCTGGTAGTAACTCTCCATAATCATCATAACCACCAACAAACACCGTAAATGGAGCAGTATCAGCAGCCTTAGGCTTCTTTACGACCTCCGCTTCGATATCAATGGTTGCAAGAACTACTGTCTCATTTTCGAAATTACTAAACTTTTTATAATTCTTTAAAGCTGACTTATATGTTGTATTAATGAGGAGAGCTGAAACTTCATTATTATAGAGAGCCTCAACCGCATTAATAATTGTCTTTCTCTTATCAAATTTGAGTTTTGTTTCAAGGGTCTCATCAATCCAAGCAATCGCCCTTTCCTGGTTCTTTTTGATCGAGAAGCAGATTGTGCTGCGATTGTTTTATCAAAATAATCCTTAATCTTATCTGAAGTTGTTGTGTCCTGGAATACATCTTTATGTTGTTCCTTATAATCTGATTTCAACGCAACAATTTCATAGTGTGTTGTATTGGAAGCGTTATTGGCATTCAATACATTCATTAAACTTCGGTTTGTATTGTAGATATAAACCGAAGAAATAGTAAATGCCACTGCCAAAATGGCATTAAAAGCCAATACCAAATAATTCTTTCTGGTTTCTTCTTAACAATTCTTCCATCCTCTTTTTGAACCTTTCTATACTTAAAAATGTACTAAAGAAAAGAATTAAAGAGAACATCGCAATTGCTAATGAACCAACAATAATCATCGCTCTCCAACGAAGTGGAAGGAAGGCTAATCTAAAAACAACTGTATCAAGCAGAATACACCCTACGAAAGCAATTAACCAAGTCACTAAAGAAATATTCACTTTTTTCTTTTTCTTTTTATCTGACATATATCTACTCCAGTTAAATTTTACCATAGTGATTATACAACACATCACTGATATAACAAAAATCACCTATTTATTTCACATTATCTCACAAATTTAAACTCCACCTTTATTCAGTTAAGAGTCAGCGTTTTCTGAGGTTCATTTAGGTAGAATAGAGTTATCCATAATCCAGAATAAAAGCTTGACGATGGTTAACTAAAACATATGCTCTATCAATATTGTTATAAAGCAAACCAAACTTACCGCATTTAGCCCCTTCAATCTCTTTTTAAACCACCCCATCAGTATTGCAAATGGTATAAGTCCGTAAGAGAAGAATAGGTTAATGAACGAGGAATGTATCTCATTAACTGGTTCCGGATAATAACGTTCATAATTTCCTTCCCCGGCACCATATATAAAGTACTCAGGGTAATTAATAATTTTCTCTGCTGCACGCTCACGTAATATATCTTTAATTCCATCTGCATAGATTACGTTATAGATTTTATAGCGGATGCGATTTACAGTATTATACTCAACATCTTCAATACGGAAATCTGAAGTTGGGATGAAATAATAAACAACCCCAGTTGTAGTCAAAATTAACATCACGCATAGGATAACTTTATTAACCCGGAACTTTTCGCCAATAAATCGCAGTAAAGCTAGAGTATATAGAACTGCAAGCCCTAAGAAAGCAGCTAATGATTTACTCTGAATAACAAGAAATATACCCATTACACTTGTAATTGGAAACAAATACGTATCCGCCTTCTCATGCTTCGTCAAATACGCAAATAAAAGAACAATGAATATATAGAAGCCAAATTGATTAGGGTCCGTAAAAGTCCCCATATATCTTGTGGCTCCTTCTTCCCAAAGTTCGTAATATAGCCTACCTAGACCACTAGAATACACCAGAAATTGAATCACTAAATTTGCATATAATATATATCAATTTTTATCTATTAATTCCCTTATTAATCCCACTGTCATAGGAATAGACTACAACTCCCATATAAATAAGATATAATGATGAGAATAAAAACCTTGGGTCTGGAACCACTTTATGATAAAAAAGCATTTATCATAATTGCAAAGACTAAAAATATATAAAATAATTTATTCTTCTTTATGTTTGGTACTTTCAAGACTTCTGCTTTGAAATCTCTATATACCGTGCATAGAGCATGAGAAAACCATCTGCAGGCTGAACTTGCCCTGATGCTCTGACATAAAACGGACGTAATAATATAAATAAAAAGTAATAGGATATTTGTCATAGTTCTCTCATTCTATCTTATAAATTTTTAGACTATTCCTGTTAAATGAGCAACCGTAAATCAACTAGACCAATCACCTTTTTGAGTAATTCCCATTTAGGAATCTTTAAGAAAAATTTTTCTTCATATAATTAATACACTAAACCAATACTTTTTACATAGAAAAGCCTTTTATATTATGTTTCCCTTTCAAAACCATACTAATTTATAATAGGACTTTCATGCATGTAGAAAATATAGTACAACTCAAATAACTATTGCTAGCTCCTACTCCCTAAAATTATTAACTACTGTCCTTGAACAAAATACATTGTTTGTTAACTTATCTATTTGATACTATATTTACATAAAAATGTGAATATCACAAAATATATCATCTCTTGATAAAAATTATATTTATTCATTATCTTACATAGCATTACTTTCTAATTTCTTAATGCTTATGGACTATCTTTCTTTACTACAAAAATCTTATCTTTTGACTAACTTCATATATTTATTTTTAAAGATTAGTATCTTATGTCTTCTCGAACATTATTGCGAATTCTTCTAAAGTCTCGAGTATAGTACCGTTTTTCATTTCATATAAAAATATTCTCAAATGAAAAATTTTTATATTATGCGACATTAAATATAAACTTAAATTGAAAAAGAATATCTATTTTTGGTATTTCTTTCAAAAATTTATGAACAAGAATATCACTTAATTACATGACCGGAAATTTATTTCGATATACATGAAATTGTTTTCTCATTAAATGCAATATCCCCTAAATTATTCATATAAATTAATAAATGTTTTATATAGAAACTACAATTAATTTATTCTGTCTGCATGTATATTCGATATACTTTTAATTAACAAGGAGGCTTCAATTATATGCTCAAAAGTTATGTATTACATTAATTTGCATGCTATGCATATTAGTGTACCCTGCTACAAGAGTTCTTGCTGATAATTCAACAACAACGTCCACTTCTACAGAATCAGAATGGACTACCACAGAAGGAGATCGACAGTTAATAGACGAAAATGGAAATCCTATGGTTGGCTGGAAGTTCATTAATGGTTCTTGGTACTACCTAAAGGAAAATGGCCAAGTACACAAAGGATGGCTTGATCTAGGGCAATATCATTATTATTTAAATAATTCCGGAGTAATGTTAACAGGCTGGCAATTTATCGATGGTCATTGGTATTTCTTTGCTGACGGTGGGCCAAGGATGTCTGGATGGCAATTTATCAATAATTATTGGTATTATCTAGACCCAGCAAACAAAGATGCAATGGTAACTGGATTATTACATTTAAATGGTCATACTTATTATTTACGTACTTCAGGCGAAAAGGCACCTACTGGCTCAATGATGTCAAATGAATACTTAGCATTAAATGGGTATCTATATCATTTTGCAGAAAGTGGTTTTAAAGATTATGAGAAAAACATAAACGATATCATTAATCTTGCAAAATCCTTTGTAGGAAATACACCATATGTATATAGTGGTGAATCTCCATCAGGATTTGACTGCTCTGGTCTTGTTAAGTACTGTTATGGTATTTCTCAGAGAACTACATATACACAGCAAACATTAGGAACACACCGTTATGACGTATGGAATGCTCCAGCAGGCGCACTATACTTCTGGGGTTCTGAAACTGCACCATACCACGTAGCTATTGCTCTTGGTGGCGGACAGACAGTACAGGCGATGAATGTAAATGATGGTATTAAGGTAATTGGAATTTCATCATATATGCCATCTTATTATATTGTTATAGGCCAATAATATATTATAATTTCACGATATAATAAATCATTGGAGCAGATAGAAATAATACTATCTACTCCTCTTTTTATTACAGTAGCAGTGATACTATTTCATTTATCTTTCTTACAATTCAAAGAAAAGATACAACCTTATTCTAAAAGGCGAAGTTAGAATATGGTTATATCTAGTCGATCATTTTTCTTTCTGCAAATATATCTTTTCGGTTGCCGATATAATTAGTGTTAACTTATCACCATCTAGTTCATAACTGATAGTTTGATCTCCACCGAGTAATCTTTTCCATCTTTCCATGTAAAAGGTAATCTATCATTTAACATCATAAATGTGCCTGTGCCATCTTCGTTGAAAATGATAAACCCTGTCACATCACTATTTTTAATTTCATCTTCTAGGATTGTGGTATTGTCTTTCTCTATTCTTGTTAAAAATATAGCGACCAACTATATCTTTTCCCTTCGAATTATGATTACAACCTACAAGTAGCACAACAAAAAGGAACATTGATATAAGAATCTTTGTCATTTTATTTTTCATAAGACAATGTTAACCTATATAACTCAAGAATTCAAAAAAACTATTTGAAAATTACAAGTTTTACTTGCAATGTAGTTGAATATAACCACAAAAACATTTTGAAATAATCTTTACAACCATTGCCGGAAAAACAATATATCTACAAACATAAACATAATACCCTAAATCAATTACCCCAGAAAAAGTCTAGCTCAAAAAATGTAGGAATCTCATGAGATAAAACTTGTTTATCAAAAGAACGACTTTCAAAGACCCATAACTTATTTGTAATATACATCAAATAATACAGATATCACCAGGGATAATATAGTAGAGACTACATTTGAAAAACTCAGAAAAAGTATAAAAATAGCCAATATGATGCAACATTAATTCCCGTTGTACATACGCCATAAATACATTAAAACTGACTTATATTTTTCAAGTATACTTTTCATATTACCCTTTCTACTTAAATGTTTTTATATAGAATTTTTAGATTTCAGTACCTCAATCTTTAGTTAATCTGATATTAACCGATCCATAAAATGACTTCAGATCGTACATTCCCATTGATCCAATCATAATAAATAACGGAACATAGGTGTAGAGATGTCTGGCTCTAGCCTCAAACAACATCTCAAACAAGAATAGTCCTAACAAAGATAGATACAGAACACTATAGATATCATCTTCCTCATCACATCTTTTTATACGTATTGCCTTAATAACCATCAATATTAAACAGGATATCCATACAATTTGCTGAACTGTTTTTGTAATATGATAGTGATTACCATCTTCAATTTCATACTCTCCATTGTATACAAAACTTCTCAAGATTAAGGAGATTGGATTATCCGTTGGAAAGACCTCTCGATAGAAACCACCTTCAAAACCCCATGCAAATGTTCCATCATTGAATATAGTGAGAGCCTTCTTGCGCATAATTTTAGCGACTCTCTTTGGACCATACTGGTGTAATCTTTCATTTAATCTAGTAATAATTGCTTCCTTTTTTTCATCTACTCCATAATACGATAATGTATATTTTACATCATAGACATAATATCCACCATTTTTAGCTTCATTAAATCCCATCATTAAAAAGTGATGAATTGGTGTTTCTAACTTAGGGTTCAGTTTATACCCCATCCTTTTCAGGTAGGTTTTTGTATGTGGAAGAGGAAACAAATAATACTACTAGCACAAGTGAAAATACACCAAAATTATTCTTCACTATCTTCCATTTTCTGGTTTCAAGATAAAAGTTAATACATGTAATCATTACAATCACTAATAAATACTAATAGAATCTGTGGTTTTATGTGATAGCCCCAGTATCCCAACAAAGCAATGGATGGCCAAACAATATATTTATTAAATTTATTTCTATTTTGATAAAACCACATAATCAGATGTTGGAAAAATTAATCATTGCATCTGAATACTGATGCCTGTCCAGCCAGAGAAAATAATTAATACAACATACATTACAAATCCAAACCAAGCAGTAGTAAATGATGAGATGATAGATAATACGGAATACTAAATACGCAGTTATTGTCATAAAATACTTTGAACAATTGCCAAAACCAAAACTGTATCTCGGATACTCTACAATACCTATAAACTTCTCTAATTTCATAATTTCATAAATATAAGTCAATAGTATATTGTTTTGGATATAATGAATAATAATATTGATTTAATTGATCAATTTTAAATCCGTAGGAGATAGGAATCCGTTAGAATAATATCTCGAATCTCATCAGTTAAGAAAAACGTATTCTTAAGTAATATAATTTGAAAATACACAAAAGTACAATTAGAAATAGTTTTTCATGATTCAAATGTATCACTGTTTTTCTGAATAATGCATGTATTAGAGAGAGACAAGTATAATTAGTACAACAGCCGCCATAAGTACTGCTTTAGCTGATAAGTCAGTTGTTACTTTACAATAATACTCAAGATTACTGAAGAACGTATTATTACTGATAATAGATGCGAAAACAATGAGAAAGAATATAGCGATCAATCTTTTTAATATCTTCTCCATATTACTGATCGTTCTCCCATGTTCGTTCACTAATGATATAACGTGGTCTGTTTTTTACTTCTAAATATACTTTACCTAGATATTCTCCAATCACACCTAAAGAAATAAGTTGTACTCCTCCTAAGAAGCACATAATTGCTAGTGTACTTGACCAACCGGTAATTGTTGTTCCTAAAAAACGAGATACAATTGCCCAAATAACACCTACAAAACTGATGAATGATACGATTAACCCAAAATATGTAATTAGACGGATTGGTTTGATACTCAAGCTAGTGATACCGTCAAATGCCAAAGCAATCATCTTTGATAACGGATAATGTGATTCCCCTGCAATACGTATGTGTCTTTCATAAAGAACAGATGTGCTCTTGAATCCAACAAGTGGAAACATACCGCGTAAGAATAAGTTTACTTCTTTAAAATTGGCAAACTCTTTTAAAACACGCGATGAAACAAGTCTATAATCCGCATGATTATAAACAACGTCAGCACCCATATACTTTAAAAGTTTATAGAATGACTGTGCTGTAAATCGTTTAAAGAATGAATCTGTTTCTCTTGAACTCCTAACACCATACACAATTTCACAGCCATCATGATACGCATCCACCATCTTTTCCATAGCTGTAATATCATCTTGGCCATCACAATCAATTGTGATTGTCATATCTGCTTTATCTTTCGCTTCCATTAACCCTGCTAATACAGCATTTTGATGTCCTCTATTTCTACTTTGTGAGATTCCAAGAAAATGCGGATTACTCTTTGATAAATCTTTAATAATCTGCCAAGTATTATCCTTACTTCCATCATTTACAAATAAAATTCGACTATCTTTGCTAATCTTATTCTTTTCAATTAATTTTAATAATTCTTCCATAATTTAGAAGTAATTGGCAGTACTTCCTGCTCATTATAGCAAGGAATGATAATATATAATGTGTCTTTCATTTTATTCACTCAGCCAGTCCTATCCCGTTATAAAAATAATGCATATATTTATCTTCACATTATATTATATAGGTTTTTCATCTTTTTAGAAAAGCAACAATTCTAGTATTATAAAGTTGTATTTATCAATATTATAAAAAATGAAGGGAAGTTTGTACTCCTTCACTTTTATTTATGAAACAGTATCGACTACCATCTCTTCATACTGACGAGTATAAAGTTCATAGTAGTATCCCTTTTGTTTCATGAGTTCTGAATGTGTACCACGTTCAATAATCTTACCATCACGAACAACCAGGATGACATCCGCATTCACAATTGTTGATAAGCGATGTGCAATCACAAAGGATGTTCTACCCTTAATCACTGTATCAATCGCATCTTGAATTGCCTTTTCTGTAAGGGTATCAATGGAAGCTGTCGCTTCATCTAACACTAAGATACGTGGGTCAGCTAAGATTGCACGTGCGAAGGATAGGAGTTGTTTTTCACCAGTGGATAACATTCCTCCACCTTCACCAACATCACTATCTAAACCCTTCTCCATTTTCTCAATTACGAATGTAGCAGATACAAGCTCCAATGCACGCATGATTTCTTCATCTGTCGCATCTGGCTTACCATAGCGTAGATTATCTCTGACTGTTCCAGAGAATAAGTGTGGTGTTTGCAAAACATAACCAATATTGGAATGCAACCAAAGTTGTGAACGCTCTCTCGCATCTCTTCCATCAATGAGAACTTGTCCTCTTGTTGGTTCAAAGAAACGACATACAAGGTTTACAAGTGTTGATTTACCAGCACCTGTTTCTCCAACAATCGCAACGTTTGTTCCATGCGGTACTTTGAGATTAAAGTTTTCTAAGACCATCTCATCCCCATCTGGATACTTAAAATCAACATCCTTAAATTCAACATCACCAATCAGCGGTTCCCAATTTTCCTTCTTTGGATTGAAGGTATCTCCATACTTCGCGATGACTTCTGGAGAATCCGCAACATCTGATTCTGTATTCACTAGTCTATCAAAGCGTTCAATATTTACTTGAATTGATACAAGTGAAGATATTGTAGTAATAACGTTATGTAGCGGATCCATAATTTCTAGTGCATAGCTCATAAACACAGATAGTGTACCAATTAACATCATGTTATTGACTGTCAGGTTACCACCCTGCCACATTACAATTGCTAGAGCGATAGAACTCATCATTGTAACTGTGGAATAGAAGAATGCCTGATAGCGTGCAGCCTGCTCGGATACTTGACGCATCTGTTCTGTATCTTTTCTAAAATCCATCTCCGATAATATTTTCGATTACCATTGTTTTAATTGATCTAGCCCCTGTAATGCCTTCATTAAAGTCACTCTGTAATTTGAGAATTCAATTCACGCATGTGGCGATTTAGTTTTACAAGTCGCTTCTGGAAGAATGCGATAATGAATATTGCAAATGGGACTAGCACAAATACCATGCACGCAAGTTTCCAACTGATTCTCACCATATTGATCATGACGAATAGGATATACAGAACCATTCCATACAACATCCATCATGCGCCAAGACATGAGTTCGCCAATCTTACCACTATCACTCATAACTCTTGCATGAATATAACCTACATTGTTTTGGTTAAAGTACGCAAAGGATAATTCCTGTAAATGATTAAATGATGTATTTCTTAAATCACGATTTAAATCTAGCTCTGTCTTTGAAACCCAAAATACACTGATAAAGTTCAGTGTAACTTGGACTATTAATATCCCAATATAAAGCATGATAAATAGTCCAGCGTATCTGAAAGTTTTTCACCAACATAGTGATTTAATGCATACTGGTTAAATAATGGATAACATGAATTTATTAAACTTGAAAATAATCCCATCAGAATCATTGCAATGATTCTCTTTTTATATTTCTTCGCAAATGGTAGAATCTTCGGAATGCCAAAAGTATGGAAGTGATATATTTTATTTTTCTTCTTGCATGCATTACCTCCTACTCACTCTGTTGTGATTGCATTTCATAGATACGATGATAAATTCCCTGTTTCTCTAACAGTTGTTCATGTGTACCTTCTTCTACAACCCTACCCTTATCTAAAACAATAATATGATCAGCTGCCATTAATGTTGTAATACGATGTGAAATCAAGATGACAGTTGATTCAGAAATATTATCTTTAAGACCAGCTCTAATCTTTGCGTCTGTTTCCGCATCAACTGCAGAAAGAGAGTCATCAAAAATCATAATCGGTGGTTTACGAATTAACATCTGTGCAATCGCTGCACGCTGCTTCTGTCCCACCAGAAAGTGTAACCCACGTTCTCAACGTATGTGTTATATCCTTCTTTAAAGTGTGAGATAGCTTCATCCAATGATGCAATCTTCGCAGCTGTACAATTTCCTTTCATATCTGCAGACTGCTTTGCAATCTTGATATTCTCTGATAAAGAACGGGAGAAGAGATATGGTTCTTGTAATACCATACCGATATTCTCACGTATCCATTCAGCCTTCATATCTCTAATATCTACTACCACCAATTGTGATTTGACCATGATCGTCTGGTAACTGATATAAACGGTCTAACAGATACATCAATGTAGACTTACCTGAACCTGTACCACCTAGAATACCAAATGTTGTACCTGCTTTAATTTTAAAAGATACATTCTCTAATACTTCAGCAGTACCATTTTCATACTGGTAAGATACGTTCTTAAACTCGATATCTTGTAGTAAATCTGGTGTTACTGCATTTGGCTTATCTTCTTCCATTTTGGAATTCATAATATAACGTAAACGTTCGATGGAAATACCGGCCTTTGACATATTCGCAATTGTTCTTCCTAAAGAACGCACTGGCCATAATAGTAATGAATTATATGCAATAAAAGCAATATAGTTACCTGCAGACATTCTACCATTTACTGTGATGATAGCACCATATGCAATAACCACTAACATCTGTAAGTTAGAAATCATATCAGATGACATCCAGAACGCAGATAATAGTCTCATCAAATGCGTCCACATATTTGTGTAGTGTTCATTTTGTTTTTCAAAACGCTCACGTTCGTAAGCTTCACGTCCAAACGCACGTACAACACGTACACCCGTTAAGTTTTCCTGGGCAATCGAAGATAATTTACCTTCTTCTTCATCCGCTACTTCAAAATGCATTTCCAACTTTTTGCGTGGAAGAATAAACTATATCCCACAATAATCGGAATGAAAAGCGATGTAGCTAATGCAAGCTTTACATTAATAGAGAACATAAAGAACAACACTAACACAATCAAGATGACAATACGAACAAGATAAATTAACTGTTCAGACAAAAATCCTTTGATTGTATCTACATCTGATGTACATCTTTGAATGATATCACCAGTATGATTTTCACTATGCCACTTAAATGGTAAAATGCATGATATGTGTAAATAAGTCATCACGCATTGTCTTTACCAATCTCTCAGAACCCATCGCTGTAAAGGATTGGAAGAAATAGCGACATGACACCGCAAGTAACGCAACAATCATGACGATGATTGCGATTACCCAAAGGTTATGACGCAAAAAATCGATTCCACCAATCGCATCAATGCAATTTTGAACTCCTTCTGGTAATATAACTTCTTTATGATCGATTACTGAGTCTACAGTAAACACAATAATTCTTGGATTAATTAATTCTAATAACAGAAACAAGACAGGCAAAGAGGATAGACAAACCAAAATATCCTTTGGAACCCTTAAAAATGCCATATCATGCTTAATTTCGTCGGGAATTTCTCCTTCGACATATTCTTTCCCCCTTCTTCTGATAAATTCATATTTTATCAAATATAACCTCAAATGGAAAGAAGGCTCGATCACCCTTTTAAGGAAACTAGAATAGAACCACCAATGAATTCACGAATAATAGAATTATTCGCAATGATACTGTCATCATCAATTGACTCAAAGCAGGAGAGGAATTGTAACATTCTCTGTGCTTCTGCGTATTCTGCTTGATCTGGCTGTACTTTTACTAATAGTGGTGTTGCGTATTTCTTTAATACCGCTAGTTCATAAACGCATTGGCTATTAAAGAATACATCTGCTTCCTTATTGAATGGGAAGATATACTTTTCTTCCCCATGACGTACTGATGGCCATGATGAAATCGTAACCGCACCATCACGTCCACGTGTACGATTATCTCGAACCATTCTTCTTAACATGCGTGCATCTGTCGTTGGGATACGATGATGCGCATCAAGATTAATCTGTGTTAAAGGACTGATATAGATTTTAAATTTTTCACTATCATCAATTCCTTCTGTAAGTTGTGGATTGAGGCCATGAATACCCTCAATTACAATCGGCTGTGAAGCATCAATGGATGTAATTCTCTTACCAAATACCTTTCTTTACCAGTAATAAAATCAAATTCTGGTAAGTCCACTTTCTCTCCATGCAGTAATGCATTCATCTGTGTTTCAAAAAGATGTAAATCTACTGCTTCAAGTGCTTCAAAATCTAATTTACCATTCTCATCTGGAATCATCTCATCACGATTGACAAAATAATCATCTGTTCCAAGATACAATGGATTTAAGCCTATTACTTTTAATTGTATACATAAACGTTTCGCAAATGTGGTCTTTCCTGATGAGGATGGACCAGCAATTAAAATAATTCTCTTCTTTGCGCTTTGAATTTGTTCCGCAATCATCGCAATCTTCTTTTCATGTAAAGCTTCACTTAACATGATGAGATCTTTAGATTCCTTCTTTTCAATCATACGATTTAAATCAGACGCAAAGCTTACCTTTAATAACTTCTCCCATTGTGTTTCCTCAGAGAAAGCATCGTACAATAACTTCTGTTCCTCATATGGAGGAATTTGATCTGGAAAGTTTGGATGTGGGAAACGCAATAATAAACCATTACGATAACGACGCACTTCAAAGAATGGTACATAGCTTGTAGATGGTAATGCATGTACAAAAGTCATCATCTTTTCATCCGCAAGTGTAATTACATATACATTCTTTAAATCACTTGCGGTATTTAATAGGTCTACACTCTTCTTATCTTTTGCGTCCTTTAGAAGTTCGATAGCTGTATCATGGTCTACATATTCTTCTGTTATTTCTATATTTTCTTCTACAAGTTCATGCATGCGTTCTTCAATTTCTTTCGCAAGATCATCTGTCACATTTCAGCATGAATCACAGTAAATAATCCCTTAGATAATGAGTTTGCAATCGTAACTGTTACATTCTTGCCCATGACATCATGGTATTGCCTTCAAATATAGAAGTGTCAATGTAGATTGATAACAAGTATTTCCATACGATGCACGTATATCTTGTAACTGTACAACATCCTGCTCATGTACACATTCACTAAAGTGAACATGTTTATGATTGATGAGTACAGCGTAGATACGTTGTTCCGTATTCACTTCTTGAAGTAATTCAGCAATCGTTGTGTTTTTTGGCACTTCTAAAGTAAGTTCTTTTTCAGATGGAAGAATCACTTTAATTTGACATGGTTGATTATTTAATTTCTTAACTTCTTCCATCTCAAAAGCAGTAATATGACAATATCCATTTGGATGCTTATCAAGATAATCCTGATGATATTCTTCCGCGGTATAAAAGTTCTTTAATGGCTCTAATTCTACAAAGAAACGGTCATACTTTCATACGCTCACTTTGTATATACCGGTTTAATAGCATCTAAATCTTTTTCATCAACATAGTAAATACCTGCTTGGTATTGAGAACCTATATCATTTCCCTGACGATTGCGTTGTCGTGGATCAATGCATAAGAAGAATGCACGAATAATTGTGGATAAGGAAACTACATTTGGTTGATATACAACCTTTACCGCCTCCTTATACCCTGTTTCATTTCGGCAAACTTCTTCATATGTTGGATTATCTGTGTTTCCGTTTGCGTATCCTACTGTTGTTTCTACAACACCATCTAGGGCTTTAAACACTTTCTCAACACCCCAGAAACATCCACCCGCAAGGACAATTATCTTTTCATCTTGGTTAAATGTATCCTGTTCTAGTTGCTTTGGCTTATATGCATACACATACTCATCCTCTTCTTGTCCAAGTCTTTCATATCCATTGTGTTCTAACACACGTATCGAATAGATATTATCTACATGACAATTTGCATGTATGCATGTTACTCCATAATCTTCAACCAATTTCTTTGTCAAAAGATACACACTATTTTTAGCATATGTTTGATGGCGATACTTCTCGACAATCATATAGCCAATCGAAAGTTCAGATTCATGAATATCGTAAATCTCAATAATACCCTTTTAATTGTTCATCTTCTTTCCCAAAAGATACCAAGAATGACTTCGTCCTTATCTTGATAAGACTTTTCATAATTCTCAATTGTCTTTTCTGCCTGACGTTTTGTCAGTCTTTCTTCATATACTTCCGAAAGATACTTTGCGTCTTCCTGTACAAAACGACGTACTACTATAAACCCATCTTCATACCGTGAGAATTGTTCAAATATTTTCATGTTTAAACACCTCAATTCTTTTATGTTTATTATACTGCTTAAATGTTGAAATACTGTTCAGATTCAAAGATAGAAAAAGAGGCTGTCATAAACTTTGACTTGATAGTCACGAGTATAGTCAGCCTTTTTCTTTGTAGTATCTAATATTAATTTATTAATTATTGCTTTTTCTTAAGATTTTTACTGCAAATGATTGCATTTCACAATACCCAGAATGAGACATAAACCCGCCCATAGCATTTAAAATCAAGTATGATCCTGCATTTTCGCATCCAAGAAGAGCAGCCAAAAATGTAAATAATAGCACACGCTATTGAACCTCAGGTTGATGACTGTTTCTAGTCACCGATCATAACAATTCCACCTGTACATTAGAATCGCTCAAGAATAGCATGGAACCACTAATTTCACCATTATCTGCTGAGTGAATTAGCAACACCTCTTTTTGCCAAGACTGGAAAGAAACTAATATAAAAGACACAACAAATAATACCAAATACTAATTTAAAAATTTTCATTTATCCCCTAAAATGTATATTCATATTATACAATGTATATAATTTTCAACATAGATTTTAGAAGATAATTTAAAAATTTTAATAGCTCATAGTAAAAATCAGTATATATATTTTATTCGCTTTCCGTGAGGAAATATAACTGATTTGTATCATCACGCTCAACATAAGTTCGCTTTATGAGTCTTGTAATACGATCACCTGTTATTTTAGATGACCAATTTAAATGTTTATGAATTGTTTGATATCCAAAGTTCAATTGTATTTCCTTGGTGACGATAGAGATGGACTAGTAATAAATCTTCACAGAACTTTTCATGATTCACGAGGACTTTGCCCATTGTCTTAACATACCATGACGATGGAATACGATTCCCAATAGTACTGTAATCATTCCTACCAAACTACACATACCAGAAACCGATACATTCCACAAAATTGCGATATGATATCCCAGCCAAGAATTGATAATCGCAAAGAAGAATGGATACTAGTATTGTTATCTTTTACGTCTTTTGTAATCATGCATGCGGCAGCTGCGGGTGCTCAAAGTACAGAAATAACTGGGATACCACCAACACTGTTAAATGCTACAACACAGGGTAATCGATACCAATATCATCAAAACACGATACGAGATGCGTAACAGGAATGCCTAGTAATTGTGCATACTCAGGATCAAAGGTGCGACCTTTAGTTTCTGGTAATTGAATAATAAGAAGATCCCATTCATCACCAAGAATTACAAGCATTTCAAACATTGACTTCAGCATTCCAAATTGGCAGGTCAAATGGTGTGAAGCGGATTACCCATTAATACCACTTCTACATCCAAATGGGTATTCCGAAAGAACTTTGTAATTAAAGAGTACAGCTAATGCAAAGAATATCGGAAAGACAATTGCGAGTGCATCATCCCTCTCAACCAAACGATGACGAGATAATTCTTCAACCGCCATACTGTAAATACACCAAAGATTGATGCACTGATAACTAGCCATATCGAACGTAAGATCAGGCACAAGAAGCTACTCAATACCTAATAGTACCGAGGTGAGATAAAGCATCTGCAGTCATCGCTAATTTTTCTTAAAACTAAAAATTGGTCCAGGATTGCACATCAATCGCTGTCACCATCATCGTTAACAACACTTCTGACATGATTTTGCATCCTTTCCAAGTCTTTTTGTGCGACTAAACCATACTTACCAAATACCATGGATAACACTGTTAAGATACCCATACAGATGATTACCATCGGACCTGTCACCAACACCACTATATGCGGTAGATAAAAAGTACCTATAAAAAGCAGATATACAGCCATACTACCTGCAATAAATAATACTTGTTTCAGATTTCTAGAGTGTTGGTTGCACATATACACGGCATCGTTAAAAATGATGAAATTAGAACTGCACCAATAGATTTTGGTCCAATAACAATAAAGCATCACCATCAGCAGTAATAACACCGTGATTTCACAATCGGCGTTGATACCGATTGCGCTACGAAGTGTGGATCAAAAATGCTGGCTACTAACTCTTTCATAAAATAAAACCAACAATATTGTTGCGATGATTTGCACATATCGCAATCATGATAATATCTTCTTTTTACGATAAATGCTGCAGATCCAAAAGATATAGTTCTTTAAACCTGCTTGTGATGCACGCATGTATAAAGGGTTTCCTTGTAAATAACTCTTTAACACCATACCTAATCCAAAAGAATCCAGTTAAAACAATTGCTAATGCCCGCATCAAAAATCGAAATCACTCTGTCGCATCGTATCAATTGGATCGTTAGATATGCAAGAATACCAAATAACGCAGCTCCTAATGTCAATATGACGGAACTACGGATACTAAATAACATAAACGCAACCACAACTCCAGGATAGGACGCATGCCCTACGGCATCTGCCATCAAACTCTGTCCTTTATATACACTAAAACAACCTACAATCGCACTTGGAATCGCAAGTAAAACGGTACCTATCGCAACAACTAAGAAATCATAAGAGAACAGTATCTGTATTAGATTTTCCATCATGATACGTCTTTCTAATGTTTTCTTCTGTTAGTACATCTTCTGTTTTACCACTTGCCACAACATACTTGTTTATAAATACAACATGATCAAAATATCAGTGTATGTAAGTCATGGTGTACACAAACAATCGTCTTACACTGCCTTTTACAGTTCCTTTATTTTTATCCATGATGATTTTGTTCACTAGTTTGATCTACACACCTGCTAGATGGTTCATCCATAATAATCAAATCCGCATCATGACATGATGCTCTTGCAGTAAAAACACGTTGTTTTTGTCCTCCAGATAGTTGTGATATCTGTCGGTTTCAAACTCTTCCATTCCCATCTCTGCAAAAGTGCTTGATGTGCTAATTCTTTATCCTTTTACGTGGCCACTTTAGCCAGCCTAGGCTTGCATATCGGCCCGATTAGGACAACATCACTTTACACGGATAGGAAATTCCAATTGACTGCAGAAACCTGCGGAATGTACGCTATTTCACTTTCGGCGCATCCGCAAGGTCTTTGTCATCGTAATTTTAATTACTCCGGATATGGATTTACAAAGTCCCAAAATACACTTCAACAACGTTGATTTACCAGCACCATTAGGACCAACAATTGCGGTAATTGCATTTCCTTCGATATCAACATCAACATCCCAGAGTACTGGACTTTCTCCATACGATACCGTCAAATCTTCGACGTGAATATAACTCATAAATACCTCCCGTTATTTGAGGGTTTTGATACGATTAAATCAACATTATGTCGATACATATCAATAGCCATGTATCACCTACGCTTGATCCTTAGGTGCTGAGGTCACTAAATAGTTCCTTCCCTTCACCAGCAACAACTGTTACATCAAACCCTTCGCACGTGATTCCGTTCAACACCCGCGTCACGTGAGGGTCGGTTGTTGTTTCCGCAAAAGATAGCCTTTATATCTGATGCTCAACAATATACGCTGCTGTTTTCAGTCATATCACTCTTTGATAATTCCGCATCTGTACTAACTCTGTGGTGCTTTTTACCGTAATATCATAGCGACGTGAGCAAATGAGTTAAACGCATCATGCGGTGTAATTAAGATTCTTCTATCTGCCGGGATCATATTGGGCTGTTCACGGTTTGCCATATCTATCAGTTCATCTAGCTTCTTCAGATATGCTTACAAAGTTTTTCCTTCAATTTCATCTTTTTAAATCAGGTAGTTTTCTCTTGTAGAAAGCTTTTTGCGGCTTCTTTTTGTTGCTTGTTTATATAAATCAATACTCAAACAGAAGTGTGGATCAATCCTGTTTTTACCATCTTCCACGACTATCTTTGATTGTCAAAGTTCTGGGATACAGATACTGCATTGATTGCTTCTAATAATTCGATCATCTTCCAAAATATAGAACCATGATATAACACTAAATCCGCATTCTGTAATTTGGTATTATCTTCATGCAAGCTTTGCTCACTGTGTGAGGATCTCACCAGCCAGGATAATGGTTGTGTATCTACCTTATCACCTGCTAAAACATTTACCATATCCTCTAAAAACATGAGTTGTTACAACCACATTTAACTTCTTTGATTTTCAAGTTGGACCCAGAGTCATATTTCACGGCATTTCGCTCGCGCAGCGGTCATCCCAGCGACAGCTATAATCATTAATAGTTTTTCTAAACATCATTCCTCCACCAGTTAGTTTATGCACCTAACTTTAACCTCTAGAATATACTGTTTGGAGTTAGTGTCAACTAGCTTTATTCATTTTATTTTGAATTAAGAAAAGATGGATGTTCATTCACCCATCTTTTCATTGCTTATAAAATCTTTCCTTAAGACGATGCTAGCGCATCGTCCATGGATAGTCTTTCTTCACTAGCTTATTGCTTTGGTCTTTGAGTTGTTATAACTTGCCCGGCGGTTTTACGATGACGATATCTCTGCATCACGCTGTTCTAATTGATCAAGTGGTAGTAAGGATAACTGTACACGATTTTTCTAAGCTTCATCGATTTTGATATACCCAAACCTTAACAATAACATTGATCACTGCCACACACTCAGATGGATGAGAGTTCTCTTCATCGACATATGAGATAAAGTGAACTAAGCCATCTTCCTAAGCAAACCAATATCCACAAAAGGCACCAGAGTCTACCGCGTTTCTAACTGTACCAGATACTTTGATGCACCATGCCTACATGTAAGTCGAATCTTCAATCCATCGCTACCGTAAATGATACGCTCACTCAAACTGGTCGTGGTCCGCATGATGGTTGACGAATCGCTGCTCGAGTATCCTTAGTGTATATCATCAATACCTAGTTCTGCGTCTTTCCTTGCCCAAAGAGTATCCCCTTCACAAGTTTTGTAATGCCGCGCGCACGCGGGTTTACGAAACGACTTCGCAGCTTTCTGGGTGATCGATGTTTGCAGTCAAGTGACTGCATCGCCGCTCGCGATGCGTGGCATTTACCTGCACGCTGTGCAACCGTGCCTGGAGCTCAACACCATAACGCTAGGTAATTTGCTTACGATTACTTAAAAGCGATCCATTTTGCACCATGACGGTGGTTTACGATTTCTGTGCTGTGCCACTTTCTTTAAAGCAGGGTAATGATAGCAGGTAACTCTGAAGGAAGCTGTGCCTTTGAAATCTACGCAATCGCACGTTTACCTGAACTATCACTGACTTCATCAGGTCTTTCTGTTGATGCTTTCTGTGGGAAGGTCGCTTGTTGGTGATACAGCCTACACCGATTGATTGCAGGATCAGTCTTAATTAACTCTGCAAGTGGATCAAGTAAACGTCTTCCAATAAGATGCTGCAGAACGTTCTTCAACTTCAGTATCTGGGAATTCCCTTGCGATGCCTACTCTGTGTGCACGACCATGCGAAAACACAGCTTCCGGAATGCGATTGCGCCAGAAACATCTAACGCTATGCTCGTAGATTGGTACTGCCACCACTAATTTCTCACTTTCCACGGTGCAGCTGTTTCAGTGCACCGATTGCGATCAGTAGCTGGCGCAATGCTTTTGAATCAGTCGTAACTAATATGCAGTTTCAATATCTTCGCCCTTCTTTGAGAATGGGAGAAATCCTTTGCCGCTACCGTTAACCTCTGCCAGTCTACATCGATAACTGCTAACACAAGCCATTAAAGAAACGAGTCAAGATCTGAACTTGATTTCTGCCCGCTAATGGAGCTTGCAAGGTAACTTCTCTAGGATTCGTTGAAGAAGATTTCGATGAGACTTACATTCACTGCGCTCTTTCACTTAATTCGGAGCCAGATTTCACGTTCAATAGATGGGAACAATAAACTGATCACAACCATCTGCTACCGCTGCATACAAAACATCTGCACACATTGTTGTTTTGACGACCCGCTCAAAACGTGTCTTTTCAATGCACTCTTCTTTAATTGTTCGTCATCGAAGACAAAACTGTAATAGCGACACCTGCTTTTCTGCGGAGTCAGTGCTGCATGATACGGTGGTCAGCGATCTGACAATCACTTTCCGCACTGCGGTCGTAATCATCCTCGCTTTGTCACTGTTTCATCCACAGCATCCGCTTTTCGTGCTTTGTCTGAGAGACACCCTACTTGCATGTGTATCTTTAAATGCGTGCTTGTATTTGCTTTGCGTGCATCACTGACAACTTCAGCGATAATATCCTATCGCGCACGCAGATCGCGTCCGCTGCCGTGAGGTGCTGCCTCTGATAGGCACGTGCTGCCTCTACAGCACCTGAGGGAACGCGCTTCGGCATAGGTGGAGAACAAAGCATCAATCACGAGTGGTTGTAAACCATTCTTAATACAGGCAGTTGTGCACGAGTCTTCTTCTTTTGTGCATATGGACGGTAGATATCTTCTACCTGAGATAACTTCGTACATTCGATAACCAGATTGTTTGATTTCACTGTGACTTACCCTGTTCTTCGATTAAATTTTAGGAGCATTCTCTTTTCTCTCAGCTAGTTTTTGTTGATATTCGTGTTGTTTCTGGATATAGAAAATCTGTTTCTTCATCCCATAAAGCCTACAGCATGGCTTTCCTTACGGTGGCGGGCAATAAATGGGACTGTATTTCCTTCCGCTAATAAAGATAGTGTATTTTCGTACCTGACCGGTTGAACCTTCCAACTCTCGCCGCAATCGCCTGAATGATATTTTCGTTCCTGGCGATGCGACTCCACTTCATCCTTACTATTTTATCGCATGATTCACTTTATTTTCGAAAACTCTGGTAAGAGAATCCCGCTATCGTTTCCTGATACTTTTGATAAAAGTTACTAAAATGTCTTGATAATATATTGACATGTGGTCAAACTACGGGTACGATTATGTCATGGATAAAACATGATTATCCGTCACCGCATAAGGAGGATATTAAAATGGAACTCATTGATTATTCGGCTATTTTCTTTCTTTTGGCAATCGCACTTGCAATATCGTATGTGCAAACATCGTTCCACAGGAAAACGCATATGTTATCGAACGTTTCCGGTAGATATCGTACAACTTGGGATGCAGGTATTCACTTCAAAGTCCATTTGTAGATCCCGTGTTCGTCGTGAGTTCTTCTAAAGGAACAGGTAGCTGACTTCCGCACACAGCCTGTTATTACAAAGGATAACGTAACGAGAAATGCAGATTGACTCCGTGTGTGCGCTAAAGGTTACTTGAACCCACATGATTATGCATACGGTGTAGAAAATCAATCATGTGCATATTGGAAGAATCTAACTGCTACAACAGTACGTAATATCATTGGTGATATATGAGTTAGACCATAGCATTAACATCTCGTGGCAATCAACTCTCGATGTTACAGACAATTGACTTAGCAACAGATCGCAGGGGAATCAAGGTTACTCTCGTGTTGAGTTGGGAGACATCCAACCACCAACAGCGATTCAGTGAATCCACGCCTGGAAAAGCGGATGAAGGCTGAACGTGAAAAGCGTGCTGCAATCTTAACTGCTGAAGGTCAAAACAAGCGATGATTCTTCGAAGCAGAAATGGAGAAAAGAATCTGCTGTGTTAAATGCCGAAGCTGAAAAGACAAAGCTACAATCTTAGCTGCGAAGCTGCTCGTGAAAAGGAAATTAAAAAGAAGCCGAAGGTCGTGCTGGAAAGCAATCCGCGCTATCCAAGAAGCTACTGCAGATGGTATCCGTGCTGCTATCAAAGAAGCAGGTGCTGACGAAACAGTCATTCGCGGCAAGAGCTTTAGAAGCTTTCGCGCTGCTGCAGATGGTAAAAGCAACAAAAGATCGTCATCCTTCAGAAATTCAAAGTCTTGCGGAGTCTAGCAAAAGGAATTACCAGAAAGTATTAAAAGAGTAGCTGTGTAACTCCAGATGACAACATATCCTTTAATTCTTCTGACGTTGTCACATCTGCTCTCTTAGTTGGGCTTTCCACTAAGTTACAACAGTGGAAATAACCAGCAGAGAAAGACTTTCAACAACGACTATATTCCACCAGGTCACCGCTAGATACACCAGTGCTGCACAGTACACCGCCATGTCCCAAGTATCATGGAGCCAAATCATACGGATGATATCAATGGTGAAACGTTATTCATCGTGACGCGCGCAGAAAAGGATATGTTGTCTTTAAACGGTGCTTAAAGCGTAGAATTCACGAGTGCAAAGATTTATAAAAACGCTTACAAGCTAAGCCATGCGTGCTAGCTTTCATTTAATGTCAGATGGGATATGTTTACTAGTGCTTCGCGATACCATCGTGATTATTATCATCCGTGAATGTAATCATGCAACTGCTTTGCTGCTTCGTCTTGTGCAGCGCCATCGCAACCGCCTACTCCAGCAAACTGCAACGTTGTAGCAATATCACATTACCGCGTCACCAAATGCTAGTACAGTCTTTTGCTTCAATGCAGAGTTTATCTAATGCCACTCTTCAACGCTGCGCCTTTACTTCAATTCCTTTGCAGAAGTCATCTCCATAGAAGAAGTTTGCACTAAACATCTCACCAGACGTTTGCCATCAAACTGGAGCTGAGATTGCCTTTACTAATTCTCTCCACGTGCATGCTCAGGTTGTCCAACCACTAAAGGTACTTATGAGCGGGAAGTCTACATAACTGCCAAGATCGCTTACCTCTTTCAGCAAGTAGTGTTCATGCGTGCTTCATACTGAAATCCCATTGGATGTACGACCCTTTATCCGTAATCATGCAATCTGCCATCTTTCAGCAGCCATATAATCGCATCTTCTACACAATTGGACTGTACATCAAAGTGTTTTCAGATGCTTGCAGTGCTTGCGTCATCAAGCTCCTGCTCCATCGTTGTGTTGCACTAGTACTTCCTGTTTGGCAATCGATTACCTTTTGCACCATTGAAACAAAGGAATAAACCATGAGTAACATCCATCTCTAACATCTTCGCCATACTTTTTCAATTCCCTTTAGCGGGACGACCACTCGCAATCACCAAACCGTGGATACCCTGTTCTTGCGCCTTCAATAAAACTCTTTTTGTTTTCGGCGTGATTTCGCCGCGATCGTTTGATAGTGCCGCCATCAATATCTAATCAAAATTGCTTTCGTCAGTTACCTCCTAGCGTATTTCAGGGAAATCAGCACATGTCACAAAATAAATCGACGAGCATACAATAGGAACACCAATCTGGAATATTAAATGCTTTGTCTTATGATGGAAGGCACTGCATTCTCCTAAATATGCCACTATGCGCACCAACTGCGGCCGCTCCTGGTAACGTCTTTCTCAGGAATTCTCCACATGTTGTTCAGTGCACGATGTTTATCTAAGCCATATAGACCGTGTAACTGTTACGGCATTAGTGGCCTGCTAAAGTATGCTAAAACTACTGCTGCGACATCTGCTGACCACCTCACTTTTCGCATGGATATCGTATAGCTAATCCTTCCCTTAAAATTGAGGCACGTGACTGTAGCTACGCCGTGCTATGATTAACGCAAGAATCGATTGGAGTTATAAATGTACCATGTACAGCAACATTACTCGTCGGTAAAAAGCTGGTTGTGATGGTTCAACTTTGGTTGCACGTAACGAGGATTACGGGCCGGTGATACTCCCAAAAGAATTTGTCAGTTTGTTCACCCTAGTGAGCAACCAGCAGAAGTGCTCATCAATCCGTTTTATCTCATGTAGAGATTCCTCTGCCGAGAATCCTGCTGCGCTATACTTGTATGCCGATATACACAATGATAAAGTATTTGCGCTGCACGGTGTCAATGAATTAAATGTATCCTATGACAGCGACGAGACGATCACTTCAAATGGGCGCGTTCTTGCGTAGCAGACCGTGAGTAAGAATACATCACTGCTCGAGGCAGAGTGGTGAGTTTATAGCCCCAGAAAGTCGTTGGTGGTATTGGGGAAGAAGATCTTGCTACACTTGTGCTTCCTATATATCAAAGTAGCGCTCGTGAAGGCGTTCTTCGTCTTGGAGAAATCTTAGAAATGATGGTACACATACGGAAATGAATGGTCGTGCCTTCCAGGATGTTGATGAAATTTGGTGGCTAGAAACAATCGGTGGTGGACATCATTGGATTGCAAAGCGTGTCAAAAGATGATGAATGCGTTATATGATGCCTGACCAACAAGGTATTGATAGCTTTTGATTTAAAGGATGCTTTTTGCAAGCAAAAAGAACACCTATGCTCTGACTGTGACAGTAGAATTTCATCGAGAAGAATCATCTAAACCTCTCCAGCAAGATAGCTAAGAAGTTTAATCCACGCTACGCCTTCGGTTCACATTCAGATGCAGACCATGTATACAACACACCACGACGCTTGGATTGTTGGCCGCTACTTTTCACCCAGCATCCTACCGTTGGGATGGTCCTAAAGGCAGATTATCGTCCTGATTCCGATAACATTCCAGCAGGAGCTTTGTGCCGGAACAGCAAGATTACAGTTGAGGATGTAAAGTACGTATTATCTCCTCACCACTGTCGAGTGCACTGCACGCGGCCCATACGGAGAGAGCATGGTGGAATTTACTGCACGTGGCGTCCTTTAGACCAGTGGTATTAACCACCAGCTTCTAGCATGCGTGCAGATTCGTCCATACGCTGCTGAAGAAATTCGTTCTATCGATGGGTTTGCCTGTGACAAGCCATTCCGTGCGTTTGTACCATTCTATGTAAATATTGATGAAACACACCTGTCTATACAGCAAATACAGATAAAACCGTTGCAACAGATGTAACTTCTAGTGCGGGCTAACCGTGTTATCGGCGCTCTAGCGGATGCACGTACAGTGCTACAAGTTCTGCTGTTGAGCGTTATCAAAAATGCTGTACAAACGAGGGCATCAAATTATCAAGAAGTATGATTCTTGCATTTCAATCAGAAATGTAGACCACGCATACCATTGCCAAACAGCGAAACCCAAGAAATCGCAGATATGGCAAGAACCAACATACAAATGACCTGTTAGATAAAGTACTCTATCACCGCAAGCATGGCATGAAGAATGGTAAACACCTCTAGATCGGATGCCTAATTTCTACATAGCATACAGGGGCCTTTATCACCAACAACATATACAAGTAAAAGGATGACGATTCGTACCCGTCATCGCGCATTATTGTGTTCTATTGAAACTTACTTTTCCTCTTCTTCTTTCTTTCTGCGCTTCCAGAAGATAAAGAAGAATATTGCTAATCCCGTAAGAAGTGTAGCTAAAGTTCCAGCAAATACAGGTCTAGTGTTTTACAAAACGGACCCATAGATTTGTTGTTACGAAGAAGTTATCAATTTCTTCTTCAATTGTATTACCAGCTGCGTCAGTTAGAACAATCTTCACATTTCTAGCATAGTCAGCACTATCAATTTCTAATGTATAGTCTCCACCATTCTTGATGAGTTCTTCTAGTTGTGCTTGATCTAAAGTCGCAACCAGTTTGCCATCTAGATAGATTTCAGCCTTAGATAGTGCTAAGTTATCTGCTAACTTGATTTCTGCTTTATACTTTTCACCAACATATACCTTGTTCTTGTCGATATTCTTGAATGTAACACTTGGTGTTGTCTTATCGACACCGAAACGTAGCTCATCTTCTTTGTATCTAAAGTATTCTCAGATACGTTTCCAGCCTTATCTTCAGAATAAAGTGTGATGGAATATACAGCGTCATCTGTAAATAGTGAACGATTAATTCTATATGTGTAGTGGTACCACTTTCCGTTTCCACCTTCAGCAATTACTTGATAATCTTTACCCTTTTCAAGAACAACTGTCTTATTATTCTTGAATAATGTAATCTTCACATTGTCTACTGGGTCAACGTTTGTTTCATAGATAACAATATCACCAACTTCACGTACATACTTACCTGAAATTGCCTTTGTATTCTCATCAAATCCATATGTAGAACCAAAGCGGTTTACAGAGAATGTAATTTGCTTTTCTTCAGTATTACCAGCCTTATCCGTAATCTTTGCTGTTAATGTGTAAATATCATCTTCATCTTTCACATTTGCGAAATCATAGTATGTATAAATTTGACCATTTTGAATTTCAGTATAGAAGCCCTTATTCTCAACACGACCTCTCATCGCACCTGTAAGTGTAATCTCAACAGTAGAAGGATCAAAGTTTGCATCAGAATACTGAATTACAGGAGCAACTCTACCCTTATTTGCGGATTGATCCACAATATCTCTAATCTCTAATTGAGGCTTTGTTAAGTCGATGAAGAACTCATCTCTTGGATAGTCTGTAGCTGCGTTTCCAGCTCTATCTTGTACATCAATATCAAATTGATACTGTCCATCAGTAGAATATGTAATCGTAGCTGTATGAGAATCCCATTATCAGTCAAGCACTAAGAGCTGGTGTTCCATTTGTACCACTTACGTTTGCAATCGTTGCAGTTACTCTCTGTGGATCGAAGTTACGTTCAACAACAGTAATTGTCGCAGTTCTAGCTGCGTTATAGTAGTTACCATTTCTAGCATTGTTGTTATCATATGATACAGAAATTGTTGGACGTACTTGGTCAATTGTAAACTCTTCACTTGCGACTGTTCCATCAACATATGGATTACCTTGGAATACATTACCTGCAGTATCTCTACCCTTGATAGAGAATGTGTAATCATCATCTACAGTATAGTTGATGGTTGCTGTATGTTTAGCATCATCACCATTGCCTGTTCCTGCTGTATGTGTCAGTCAGAAATCTGGATTGCACTTCCAGCAGAGCTTTTTAACTGCATCGATGTAATCAGCGTTAAAGTTACGCTCATATGACAGTAACAGTAGCTGTACGTGGTGCGTTAAGTGCTTGCCATCACTAGCATTGTTGTTGTCATATGCAGCTTGCACTGATGACTGGTGCCGGTTGTATCCAATCTGGATGAGTCGTTTCTTCCAGCGCAGAAACGTACCTGCGTATCTGGCAACTGTAACCAATTTCAACTTCGTTACTATTATTTAATTGGCTGAGATACTACCGGCGATTAACATCGCTGCTTGCAATCAAATCTCCAAGTTTCCAATGTCTCTCTAATGTTTCCAGCCTCAAATAATACACCATCATCTTGTCCTCATGTGTTTGAGTTCCCATGTTTCTTTACTTATAACTAAACTGCTAAAGACCAGAATAAGAATAGTTTGTAATAGGCTCCAGATACATGTACATTTACTTTTCATCACCATTGTAAACCGTGTTTAGAAAGCTTCCGGATTGGTTGTGATAGAAGACACTGATGATTCAATTGAAAGATGCTCATCGACGATTAAACCACAGATGAACTTACGTACGTTGCGTTACCAGCCTTGCTTCTGGCCTTCACATATACACAACGTATGTTCCTTCTTCTGTTAATAATTTCAAAGGAGATCTACCTTCTTGCCAATCAGATACTCTTGCAAGTTCAGCTTCCAGTTAAAATCTTCCAATTTGGTTCATTATTTGAATATGCATAGTAATAAATATTTTGCAGTAGCAGATGTTTCATCGTCAGCAGTTAGTCTGAAAGTAATATTTTTCTTTGCAAAATAACTAGAGTCAACTCACTCCTGGTCATCGGATACCAGCTCTCTCATTTATATGGAAAGGAACCATTATCTGCCTGTAATATCAAAGATGGCTTCAATTTTGTAGCAGTTGAAACTATTCTTATCTGCTACGAAGGTAAATGCAGCCTTTTTGATCATCTGCGTTAATTGGCTCGTTTATGTACACTGCTGCAATGATCTGTATATTCAAAGTTAAAAATTATATACTGCATCACCTGTATGTTTGTCAATTGTGTGCTTATCTTTTATCAGGTGTATCACCTGGTGTTGTCTTCCATTCACCAATTGTGTATTGTGGCTCAGTAATCACTTCGCCCTTACCATTAAATTGCTTTATAACAATATTATTTTTAGCAGTATTCTTATCAAAATGGTCACTGCGCTCTGTTACTGTTAGAGTAACTGTACGCTCTTTGTTGAAATACTCACCATTTTGTGCATTATTGTTGTCATATACAAGATCAACCTTTGGAGCTACAGTATCAATATCGATATCCTTAGATATGATTGTGGAGTTACCACTTAGAAATTCTGCTCTAACATATAGTTTTTTAGCCCCGTTATTTTCGGCTGCATCTATTGTAAATCGATGATCTATTGGTGTACCTAGTTTTTCTTCATTTTGTATAGCTGATCACATTGGTTTCAAAAATTACATTTACATCACCCGTTGGCTCTTCAGAATCAAACCAATAAGTAATACCCTTTAAACCAGCAAATACATTATTAGCATTAATGCTTGTGCATATAGTTGTATATTTTTATTATATATCTTAGTACTATCAAGGAGTGTTTCTATACTTAAGCAGGTGTATTTTCTTCCTTCACAAGTTCTGATTTGACTTGTATCGACATTATGCAGTATGTCACCGATTGTTCTATGATCTGTAGGCTTTAGATATAGATTAATCTCTTTAATAATTCCACCTTCAGTTAATTCAATGCTATTTGTGCCTTCATGAGTATTCTCATTCATATATACTACTTCTATAGTATACATCACTTACCTTCTGGCAAAATTTTTGAATTTTATCTCTATTAACCTGGATTGTTGTTGGCTGATTAGCAAAAATAATCTTATCATCTTCACTTGCATAATCTTCTGGAGCAATAATTGTAATTGCGTTAAAAGCTATTATTGGTATTGGTAGAAAACTCTGCATGAACTTTAATGTTTCTATCAATATTACTTATAGTCCATGAAAATGCATTATGTGGTAATGCATGAATATTTGAATCATTATCAACATCATGCTTAGTACCATCATCCTCCGTATAGAAAATTTTATTTAGTCTATAACCTGGATGTGGAGAAAATGTCATAGTTGCTGAACTGCCATGTTCAAAACTGTTATTCCCATTTCCTCCATTAAAAGTAATACTTCCACCCTCAGATGGCTGTACTAAATCCACAGTATACTTATCTATCTCAAAAGAAACTTGTACCATAGTATTTCTACTAATACTATGAATTGTATACTCATTTGGTGCATTCGTCGGTGTTGCTGGCACGCCATTAATAAGCACCTCTTTAATGTGATAATTTGCATTTGGTATCACTTTAAATACAAAATCCATACCGGATAAAGTAGGATATGTATATTTAGGTGAATCCCCAAAATCTAAATCTGTAGAATCAACCTGTATTTTACCATTCATACCATCAGCAACTATAAATTCGACTAAAATTTTCCCCCATCGTGGAAATCCAATGTTAGTTTCTTCTGCCAAACCTTGTACTGGAATTAATGTGATAAATAAAATTGCAGAAAATATTAAGCACTTTAATCTCTTAAAAAACATATTTCATTCCTCTTCCCTTTACTCAATAATGCCTTTTCCTTCAGAAAAGCCTATTTCGTACTCAACTCTAAACTCTTGTTTAATACTATTCTGTATACTGCTTTGCGTGTTATCTTGAATAACACTTTCTGTCAGTACTGTTGTTTCACTTCCAATATCATCTAGGGAACTTGTCTTCCCACTCTCTCTACTAGAAGAAGTTTCTGTTAAGACTGTCGTTTCTTCTGCATCGAGAGTTGGTATCATCTGAGTAACAATCTTTGCAGTCATATGCATACCAGAAGTATGCCTTCCCTCTTCACTATCACGTTGAATACGTGCAATCTCTTTTCGAGAGTTAGCACCCGAAACCTCCGCAATTAAGAACGGAACTTTCCAGCGGATAAAGAGCAAGACAGCAATGAGTAGTAGAACGATGCCAATAATGAACAAACTGACTGATATTGTACGTAAGAAATCAATATTCATCGTTCACCTCCACCGCTCTCATATGCTACTTTTACCTGTTTGTCTAGTATCTTCAATCGACTGCATCGTTTGAATACGCATGTTCTCTGTTAATTCTGTAGTTGTTTTGATACTTGATACAAATTTCTGAATCAAATCTAAATCAGAATTTAATTCTTTCTGTTCAATACCATCAACTTTTAAGTTTTTGTTGCATACTGTTGAATTGTATTACGAACCATTTCAGCTAGTTCTAATCGAACAATTTCTGCTTCTGATTCATTTGGTACAACCTCTGTTAGAAGTGTATGCAAGCTTTCATAGAATGGTTTGTATACCAGTATCATTTGCTTCAGTAATCTGCGTAGCGATATCTCTATAGAACTCACCAATCTCGGCATATGTTTTTGCCATACCGATATTTTCATAATCCTCAGAAGCATGTTGAAGTACTTCTTTAAACCAAACAACCGCACTCTTTGCACGAGTTATCTGGTTATCTGCACCATTTCCGTAATCGAAGTAATACCAATAGAGTTTACCTGCCTCAAAGCAGATATCTACATAGTTATCTGTCTTTTCAAGTTTTTCTCTATTCAAAGTAATCAACTTCTCAATTTCTTTTGCTTCCGCAACCGTAAATACCGAATCATTCATCTTATATGCTTGCATGATTTTGATATACGGTTCCTTTTTATCCTCATATCCGCTTACCTGTAAGGCAGATATGTAATCCTTAATCTTATCCGCATAGTCAGAACTTAAGTCTGCCTGGTTCATATATGATTGATAAACTGCTTCTGACTGTGACATTTCTAAGAATTTAGCAGCACCTGCCGCAATAAACATCACAACTGCAAGTACTGCTGTTAGGATAAATACTCCTAACTTCTTTTTATATTGTTTATGTAAACCTTCATCTTGATCCTGATAGTGTTCAAGTGCATATGTCAACTCTGACGTGCTTTGATAGCGTTTCGCAGGATCCTTTTCTGTACATTTGAGAATGATATCTTCCAATCCCTTTGATAGTTTTGGATTAATCTGTCTTATTGGAACCATCTCATATGGTGGTTCACTAGGATTTTTTCCAGTTATTACGTGATATAGTGTTGCGCCTAAGCAGTATATATCTGTTCTTGCATCAGTTTGACCAATACCACCAAATTGCTCTGGTGCTGCATAGCCAACCGTACCAAGACAGGTTGTATCTGCTAAATTTTTTTCCTTGAACTCTCTTGCGGTACCAAAGTCAATTAGCGAAATCTTACCGTCTGGTTTTAACATAACGTTAGCCGGCTTCATATCACGATAGATAATCGGCGGTTTACGTGTATGTAAATAACCCAATACATCACATAACTGAAGCGCCCAATTCACAACATTCTCTTGTGACTGAGCGCCGAAATTCACTCAATATTTTGTCTAGATTATTGCCTTCAATATAATCCATTACAATAATCAAACTATCATCTGTATCAATTACGTCGATGATGGACGGCAAACTCGGATGTTTTAAAACTTTTAAGATATCTGTCTCGCCAACTAATCCCTGTCGTACAGCCTCAAAGTTGATAACACCATCCTTACGAACCTCTTTAATTGCCCATGTTTTATTGGCTCTTTCATTTAGCGCAAGCCAAACAACACTCATTCCACCTTGCCCGATTTTACGTAGGATACGATATTTCCCTTCGAGCAATTCATTCTCTTTTAACATACTAATCCCCTATCAAAATGTACGAATTGCCGCGCAAGTAATATTGTCCCTTTCCTGACGCTGCTTATTCAAATTGATTAACCCCTTAATATTTGCGGTCATATCTGCTGCATTAACCATCTTTGTTGGATTTAAAGCAGCGAAAATCTCATTTTCTTTTACAACATGACGGAAGCCGTCTGTACATAACATATAAACTGCATCTTTCACCACACTACCACTAAAGAACTGTGGATAAAGATGTGGTGTAACACCAATACCTTGTAAGAGCACTGCTCTTCTTGTATCAGCTTATGCTTCTTCTTCCGTTATCTTTCCATCTCTAACTTCTTTTGCCACAAGAGTCTGATCATCTGTAAGTCTTACAAGCTTATCAGTTAATTGATATGCACGTGTATCACCTACGTTGACAATATATAGACTGTCCTGTGTCAAAAGCATTGCAGTTAGTGTTGTTCCAATTGCAAACCCTTGTTGCTTACCAAATGCAGAAATCTTTTCATTTGATGCAATAATCAGATTCTCCCAATCCTCTCGAATTGTACGTTCACTGATCTTTTTTTCAGCAGTAATCAGCGGTAATCTGTTTAATACCCATTGATTAAAATCATGTACGACGGTAGCACTTGCAAGCTCTCCCATGGAAAGTCCACCCATACCATCGCAAACAATTGCAAAGACCATCTTTCCCATAGGTGTAGAAATAACTTTAACATTATAACTATCTTGATTTGTCTTTTTTACGTTACCGATATCCGTCGCTCCAGAAACGATAAAATCCATATTATCTTCCCTGGCCTATCTTGTCTTGAATGCAAACTTCTCATTCGCTAGACGAATAACATCTCCGTCTTTAATTTCAACTTTAATATTACTTGTAATCATTTCATCATTTACATATAGTATGATTTGTAGAATTCTTATCCACAACATAGTAATGACCATTTTCTACGATAAAATCAGCATGACTTCTACTAATTGCAGTATTATCACCGATAAAGTAATCCACGTAACTCTTCTCTTTTCCAAGACGTAAAGACTTCTTATCGAGACGGATAATATCGTTATTCTTGACACGAATCAAGCGAGGATTAATCATCATTTCTTCCTGCATTGCTTGACTCAGTACTGTTGTTTCTCCGTTTGCTGTACCACCACCGATTGCATGCTGTAAGTCTACTGTTTCACCATGCATATTTTGGTTAACAGCAACAGTATTAAGGGAAGGAACACCAGAAGCTACTTCAGTTTTTGCTACTGGAGCTACCGGTGTAGCAACTGGTTCTGCTGGTTTTTCATTTGGTACCGCAAAACTTGTAGCATGTGAAGTTGCAGGTTTATCCATACCTGGAATATCAAATGCATAATTTTCTTTAGCAGCTGGAGCTTCCGCCTTCTTTTCAGCTGGTGTAAAGAAACTGTTCTTTGTTTCTACTTCCTTTTTCTTAGGCTTGAAAATATCGAAGAAAGAACCCTTCTTTGCTGGCTTTTCTTGTTTCACTGCTTCAACTTCCTTCACTACAGGCTGAGCAACTGTATGTTGTACAGCAGGCTCTGTAATAGATGGTTGTTCATATAGATGATCTACCTGTCCATTTGTATGTACATCAGATACCACCTTCTTATTGGAAACTTCTTGCTTACGTAGTGTATCAATTAACTCATCAAATGAACCTAAATTGAAATCAGCCTTTGCAAGATACTGCATAATTTCATAATAATATTGCTTATCTTCCTGTTCATCTAATTGTACACGTAACATAATCTTTTGGAAGAAGTCATGTAAATTTGGCTTTTCATCATTTACGACTGGAAGATACATGAACTTAGCAGTACCTTCACTTACATCACAGTAGATATATTGTGTATTGAACACAAACTCATTTAATTCAAGCAAATATTCATTTGCAGATAATAATGTTTTTACCATGCAAGAAAATATCGTCAATAATTTTTTACGGTAAATTGGACGTTCTAGCATGTCCTCTAAAGTTACTTGTGCTGAGATATTAAATACTAACTTACGGTCTAGATTAAACTGTGAGAAAGTAATTGGAACGATACCCTCAATATTGTTGTTTTGTAACATACCTAGACCAACACGATCCAGTTCTTCCTCCTTGAGCATTTTATAGTTCAAATAGGAAGCTGATGCATCATTTTCATAAGAAATTCTACTATCTAAGTTAAACATACTATCTACCCTCTCAATCATGATTTAGTCTAATCAACTGTAATAACTGCCAACGACCATTGTCGTTCTTTACAAAGCCGATTCCACTTTCGGAAATTAACCTTGCATCCGCGAAGGTACATGGAATGACAATTTTACCTGTCATATCAATATATCCCCATTTTCCATTTTTCTTAACTGCCGCAAGTCCACCATTAAATGAACTTACTTCTTCAAAATCACCAAGATCAACTTCTTTTCCAGTAGGGTCAATAAATATCCACTTCTTGCCCTTCTTAACAGCCGCAAGCGTTGTATCATTAAATCCCTTAGCATCTTCATAGACTTGATCTGATATTTGTTCGCCCTTCTTGTTTACAAGGATATAACGAAGATCCTTTTGAACAATTAGTGAATCATTTCTGCAAGGAACACCTCGCTCATCAACAACGATGGAATCAAACTTCTCATCAGTAATTGGATTTGCTTTACTATCTAACAGTGCCCAATAGCCACCATTTTTAGTTGCTCCACCAACACCATTTGTAATGATTGTTGCATCCTTATAGTTCTCACTAATCTTCTTATAAGATGTCGCATCGTAATATGCCCATTTTGGATCCATCATATGCCAATATGACATTGCCAATCTGTTCTTTAAATTGTGTAATCTTCTTTAAATCAGAATTAGCATCATATAAATATTCAGGAGTAAGAATTACATCACCACTTGCATTGATGTACATTGGTTTATCATTCTTTACAACAGCTGCCGTATCACTAAAAAACTCTTCAGCTTCTGTATACATGTTTGATATACCACTTGCATATCCACTTTGATCGACATATGACCATGTTTCACCTTGCTTAACAGGTGCCAATTTCTGTTTATCAGAAAATGCCTTCACATCTTCAAAATTGCCAATTAGTTTGTACACATACTTAATCTCATCCATGATCTTATCCACTGCTTCAGACTTTAAGTTTCTCTTTTGGAAAGACTCATACAAACTAAACGCATCACCAAACTTCTTTTTCTCAATATATAGTTGTAAACCATATTCATACGCTTTTGGTTCTAATGGATAAGCAGAGATTACTTCTCTTTCGTACCATCTTTCGGCAGCACGCAAGTCATCATTTGCTTTATATGCATCGCAAATTTCCAACTGAATATCTAATGAAGGTTTGATATCCATGGCTTCTTTATATTCTTTTACAGCCTTCTTAATCGTACCGTTTTTACTAGCTTGTCTAGCAAGTGTTATATGTTGCTCATATTCTTGCTTAGTAGTTAAATTTGTATTCACTAGCGAGTAAATACTCGCAATAGAAATAAGTACGATTCCTAAAGGTATCAATATTTCTTTCTTCATTCTATACCCCCATTGAAATAGCGGAAATAATTAAACCAGCGAAAATAAACGGTGCTAAAGGTAACTCACTATCACGAGTTAACTTCTTTAAAAATAGTCCAATAACAGATACAAAGAAGATACATACCATACCTGTTATAACCATATGGAAACTATCATTTACACCTAAAACAATACCAATCACACTGAGTAACTTAACGTCACCCATTCCGATTGCATTCTTATTCATAAACCGACAAACTACGCCTATGAGCAAGAATGCCAATCCAGCAATCAACATATCTATCAGGATAAACAGAGCAGATATCTCTTTTGCTGTAAAAATAGTTAATAGTACAACTATTACTTTAATACCGAGTAAAGTAATCAATGCTCGATTTGGAATAATGTGATACTTTAAATCGTAAAGTGTAATAACAAACAAAGCATTTACTAATACCATCGTATTTAAACTATCTAAAAATGTATTCTGGTAAAAACAGTAATAACATGCATGCAATTACAATATCCAAGCAGAATTTCACAGATAATAGTTTTAATATCAAATGAATCAGTGATTTTTGTAATAATCTGATTCATTTTATCATCTTCAACAGTACTTCTCGTTCTCATCATACTTTTCAGATTTTGATACATACAGAAATAGGAAACATAAACCTACTGACAAAATAATGAGGCCAATTACCTGGGTTATCATATCACGATTATCTACCTCCCCAAATCTCTGTATAGGAAAAATGCGCACAATCTATACCCTTTTTAATTTCTAAGTTAAAAAACTTAAATATTGGCAGTTCGATTGTATACTTTACAACAATTGCCACCTGTCCATTAGCGGTAGGGGTATCACCGTTATACATAATATTCGTGTCACTTGTATCTATATTTTTTATATGATACATCGACATAAATGTATTCGCATCCATCTGACTCGTCTTCAAATTCAATTTGATTAATTGTAGCGCAATAACATCGCTAACCTTATTTGCTATCGATGTAGAGACACTGTCATTTTTTAAACTACTTAATAAATCTGCAGCTTTTCCAGTCAATGTCCCAATAGTGGTTCCAGGGAAATATCCTGAGATTTGTTCTAAAGTGCTAATCACCATGTCATTCGCCAATGCGTTTGCAACTTTTGAAGTAAATTCCCGAGCCATCAGCTTTAACATTTCCCGGCACACCAGACGCATATAAAATATGTGAATATTCCGATATTTCTTTGGCAGATATATCCGAAGCAATCGCTACTCTTTCCTGCGTATATGCCAAACGAATAACAGAAAGGATAGCATATACTGATAGCATAAAAATCATAAGCGAAATACTTGCCTCAATAATTACTGTACCTCTTCTATTTTCTTTTTTCATCGTGCTGCCATCCTTTCTGTTAATAAAAATGATTATTTAGTCATTTTACTACTTTAAGTCCATTGCTTTTAGCTACTTCTTCTGCCTTTGATCCCTTTAGGTGTATGGATTTCTACATCTGGGTTACAGTTATCCACAAAAATAGAAGTATTCTGTAATTTCTGTTACACTTGCTGGAATTGTAATAGATTTAATTGATGATGTCCCCCAAAATACTAATGTTCCAATACTCTTTGTTCCTTCTGGGAATACAACTGATTCTAATGAACTATCAGAGTTGAAAACATCATCTTCTACTGTTTCTATTGACTTACCAAAGTGGACATACTTTAACTTATTGTCAATCGCAAACGCACCTTTTCCAATATATCGTACTGTATCTGGTAAAACGATTGCCTCACAATGTTTCAAGTTCGCAAGACCACGTTCTCCAATTGCGATAACAGGTTTACCTTTAATTTCCTTTGGTACACGAACAACCTTATCGTCAGAAGTACAACTATAGATAACATAACCTTCTTGCCATTCATCATATGTGAAGTACTTTTCATCTGTCTCTGGGAAGTCTTTGAAGTTCTTCTCTGTTACTTCAGAGTTGTTTGTTGTAGTTGTGGTGTTGTTTTCTGTTTCCTTTGTTTCGTTTGTAGATGTATTTGTTGTAGTATCTTGTTTTGGTTCCTTAGGTCCACAGCCTACTAAACCTCACAAGCATGATACTCTGCACATAAGCCTGATAATAGTTTCTTGTTCATAATTTCTCCTTTTTAAGAATATCCTTTTTATTTGTAATAGTAAATTCTGCCCACTTAGTTGTCTTAATAACATCTTTGGCACTTTTTCCTTTAGTATCAAATGACTGTATGAGTGGCAACGTCAACATTAGTGGTTCTACCTTAACTTGTCCTTGCAATTGATAATACATAATACAATTATCAATTTTCCAATCTTTTCCCTGTCATTAACTTCATATTCCCTTCAACCAATTTACCTATTCTTGTCAAAAGTGTCGTATACGACGAATTGCCAAGGGCTTGCTGGATCAAAAATATGTACATGTAATCGGAATAGCGTAATCCATATTCATCCTCAGGATTATCGCTACCTGTATCATCAATTTTGCCGTTGTCATTCTTTCTCTTAGTTGAAGGAACTGGATTTATCGCAAACTTCCATTTAGTGTCCTTAACTTTATAAAATGTTACTGGTAAACCCTTCTTAATAACCTCTAAATCTGAGGCACTTTCCATAGTAGCTAATGCTAAGATTAAAATACTCTTTGTTAATGGTTCAGGTATAATTCCTTGCGTTGCCGCTTGAATTGCTATTGCAATACCACTAATAGTCGCAGCTGTTGTATTTTTAGTTCTATCCCAGAAATTGATAAATCCCGACAATGTGTTACTTGCGAATCTAATCTTGAAGATGTCACCAAAGGATGCTTCAAGATTGTCTTTTACAGTTGGTTTTCCATACAAGCAATATTCAACTTCCGCTAGATATAGAGCATTATTTTTATTGGAAATAAGCTGATTTGTCAATGATACGTTATCGGTAAAATTATATAAATCAACTTCTCCGAATTTATCAGCATACTTTCCTTTTAAATTATCCCAATCTTTTGCATGCATATATTGCTTATCAGAACTTTCTTCACGTGCATACCAGGCTTCATTACTGTAAGTAGCATGTGAGAACATACTCATAATATACTCAATCACAAACACCTTATCTCTTAAATCTGCAGCGAAACCAGAGCCACCGCCTTCAGCAATTTGTTTGACAGTTTGGAATAAGTCTCTAAATTGAGATAGTATACCCGTATTTCCAGGTTCTTCAGGAAGTGTTCCAGTTCCTGGATAAACTAAATATGAATCATATTTTAGAGCACTCTTTTTCTGTTCTTCACCTTGCTTTTTAAAAGCCTCATTCTGCTTCTTATAGTGATCAACATTATCCTCAATTTCTTTTGGCTCTTTAAAGTGTTTCTTAAGAACCTTATATAAAGGTGGAATGTGATCTGTTGGATTTACATTATCTAGATTCGGGTCGTTACCTGTTACTGTACGACTAATATCGTGATTCTTATACAACTCATTTTGGCCCGGCTTCACAAGTGTATCGTTATAAGAAGCCGCAAAGTTTTTGCCAGATTGTATAGACATTGTTATCTGTGATGTATCCGCAGGAACAACAGATTTTGTACGTTCAATTAGTATTTCTCCAGTTGAAACCTCCGATAGCGGTAAACCGCCATACGTTTGTTTCTCTAAAGCCTTTTTCGCATCTTCCAATAAACTCACACTATGCTGAAGTCTTTGTTTCAACTCATTTAGAGCTTCAATCGTAATACTCTTTTCAAGCTTTGCGATTTGAGCTTCTGGTGAATCCGGACTTAACTTCTCATTTTTCTTAATACCTTCTATTTCATCGATATCTTCTTTCCCATGTGGATTTCCCGGAATACTATGAGCCTTATCGCTCCAGTCATTTTTAGTGGATACATACTCATCCACAAGCTTTCTTAAATCTTGTAACTTTGTTAAATCTTTATACTTACCATCAATCTCAATGTTTCGCTCCGTCTACTGACTACATTGAGATAACCAATCATTAATGTAAGATAACTAATTTCTTTAGAATATCTGTCACTAACTTTTATTTGTAAACTTTTCAAGTGTAACTTCTTCACCCATAAACTCTGATGAAAAAGTATAACTTCTATCATTTGCTTGCTGAACTACATTCTTACTAACAACTAATTCAACATATTTAGCTGTTGCTGATGAAAAATTCACACCATTATCAGTTACTAGATTATTTTGCGAAGTATTTAGCTTTTTGGAGTTTATTTTTAACTACTTTTTCCATTCATCTGGCTAGCGATTCACCTTCTTTTGGTTTAAACTCATAAATTACAGTTAATTTCTTCGCCATTTCAACAAATTCTTTCAACTTGTTTTTCAAAATCTTCATCAAGTGTTTTTCCACCAACTGTTAGGGGCTTTTTGCACCTCAATAGCATAAATAGCTCCATTAACATCGCTAATACCAACTATTTTTTCATTTACCGGACCAATCTTCTGCGCAATTTGTTCTGCTGTACTTGTAACTTTTTGATAGGCTTTATCATAATCACGCATAATGTCATCATAGATTTCTTTTGTTAGATAATACTCACCGTTTTCTTCAGTGGTAATTTCATCTTTTATTTTCTTTTCTTCGGTGGCACTAGCTATATTAAGATCTGTGCTCGGTCTTACCTTTAATAGTTTTAAACCATCTGTAGCAAGAGAGTGTAATGTTGCAAGTTCATTCCCTTTTTTGAAGTCATTCCATATCTTATTAACATCCGATTCCAGAGACTCAAAATGGCTAGCTAATTCATTACCCGAAATACCAAATAAGTCCTCGTATTGTTTAACAACCTCTTGATATTTGAATAATACATAGTAAGTGTTAAAATATTGCTTCCATCAATTTGCCTTCAGCTTCTGAATACTTTTGTTTTGCTTCCGCTGTCGGTTCATACTCTTCTGCTTGTCTCACTTCTTCTGATTGATTACTGAAATTCGTAAATCTATCTAATAATTTTCTGACAATTACCGGAATACCACGATACTTCATAAATTCCACAATCTGATCTTCAAGCAAGACAGGGTTAGTTAATTTACCGTTTTCTGCAGCTGTAATTGTCGGCTCTTCATTAAATGACATCTTTAAAAAGTTGGATGGCTTTCCGCTTTCTCCACTAATGAGACTTTTAACTGCATCCATAAAGAGTTTGCTCTGCGTACCATCAACTTGAGCTTGCTTTTTAACATACCAGCGAAAATATTTTTCAGCTTTTTCATAAATTCTTCTGGTGATTGCACAGAAGCCATCATCCCATAAAACTCTTTATAGGTCCGGGTCATAATTTGCTAATACTGCATTTAAAGAGAGATCTGCAGCAGATACTGCACGCGCTTTCGCAAGTTCTACTCTACTTAAGTCCGTGAATACACTAGCAAACACAAGACATGGTACTAAGATAACTGTTAAGAAGACTGTTATAGCCCCTTTTCTTAATCCATCTTTTTTCTTTTTTCTAAATATTTTCATTGTACTCACCGTTTAATTTATAAACTTCCCTATTTTATTCGCTACTTTCTCGATGTTACCCAAAAAATCCATAATGCCCTTATGACGCTCTGCCTCATCAGCAATCATCGATACGTTTCTTACTAATTCTGCCGGATCTCCTACAAGAATTGTATATTCATCGTAATAATGAACTTTTAACGTTTTATTTGAGAATGGATATTTAATTGGCATTGGAATGTTGTAATCGTAGCTAACTTTAATTTGAGACATAATAATTGAACTTTCATAAGCCACATCCGGATCAATTGCATCTGGAGCGATACTCTTAATAATAGAATATTCTTTAATCTTACTAATTCTGCTAATCAATAAGCTTTCCATTTCCTGTGCCACTTCACTTCCATGCCCTGATAGGATGTGTCTGTATGGTTTAATGGCCGCCTTATTTCCAATATCTGATGGAATACCGCCATCATTAAGTATCTTAACCTGCATTGGATTTTCTGCAGCAGATGCTGCATCAATTGCAGCATGTACAACTTCAAACTGTATACGTGAATGAATGTAATATATATTTCCCAGCACTATCATCATAAAGACCACAATAAAGACAATAGGAAATACAATTGTAGCCTCTACAAGAGACATCGATCCCTTTTCGGATTTTAATGTTTTGTACATCGAAATTCCTCCTTCTAAGTGCTGCTAAACTCTATAGAAGCCCGCCTGCGTTTAGACGGGCATGTGTAAAGCAGTTTTACTGAACAGCTGCTTGAGCTTTTTGATTCATTGTTTCGAATAATTTATCTAACAATTCACCAATCTGTCTTCTAAATAACGCTGCTAATACCAGAGCGATTGCAATCAAAACTACGATTACAACTAAGTCAACAGCACCCTTCTCTTCTTTCATAAAAGAGTCAAATGCGTTTTTAGCTCTGATTAAAGTAACATTAATCAAATCCATCATGTCTTCTTTCTCCTTTCATTAGACTCACAATCCAATATTGCTGAAAATCGGTACCACTACCATTATTAATATTGCAATGAATATCAATAGCATTGGCAACAGCAATTTACTATTTGCAGCTTCGCCTTTACGACGAAGATACTGCTGTTTTAATTTCCATTGTTCTTTACTCTGTTGAATTAACATCATCGTTAAATCTTTGTTACCCTTTGTTAAACCCTGAACAATGGTGGAGATAAACTTCTTTACCTCCTGTACCATGGAGCGTTGTCCGAACTCATATAAAGCATCTACTTCCGGTATGCCGTTATTCATGTTATCAACACTAATCTTCATTTCTCCGTAAAGGACACCCTCATTAGAGTTTGCTACCTTTTCCCAAGCTTCATGAAGCGTCATACCTGCGTTAACTAGTAACGCCAGCTTTGATATAACTTCGGTAAATTCATCCAGCATCTCATCTGAGCGCTTCTGGATTTTTTCTTTCATTACCGTTCCATAGTAGTAGAATGCTACACCGCCTACAACCATGAACAATAAGAACATGGATAAACTTCTAGTAAAGCAATATAGCGGCATCGCGAATGTCATTAGCGTCAACATCATTGTAAAACGCTGTGCATATGACACTCTCAAGTAGTAATCAATATATTTCTCGCCATATAAAATCGCAATCTGTTTTCTGGCTTCTCTATCTTCCTTACGACGGAAGTCTAGCCCTAACATATTCACCAATGCATATCCCACAAAATACAATTCATGCATTGGATAATCTTCATCTCCTAAAGTCGCAAATAACGCTGCATCTTTCTTCCCCTTGAAATAAAGATATATATAGAACAGAAGAAATAGGATGCCTATCGCAATGACGACAATATCAGTTATTGTAAAAAACCCCATATTCCCTCCATCATTAAATCTTAATATCTACAATCTTCTTCGCCATCAAGTATGCTACGATGACAATCGCAATTCCGACAATCTCTGATACAAGACCAGTAACAGAAGCGTAGTTATTCGCAAAGTCTGTACTTGTAAGCTTCATAACAATAATCATTGCTAATGGAAGTACAAGCATCATATTTAACTCGATCTTTGTACCAGCGTACATTGTGATAATATCTTCTCGAACCGTAATCTTGTCACTAATGACATCGTAAGTATTACGAATAACTTCTTTGATGTTGCCACCCTTGCGGTAACAGATTTCAAATACATTCGTAAGTCCGCAATATCATCAATACCACTTCGATCAGCGAAATCTTTTAGTAATTCTTCTAATGTAATACCGTTGATCAGACCTGTATTAATCACTTCTAATTCATTCATGATCATCGCACCAGATTCGTATTGATTCCCCAAATCGTCATACGAACTCTTAAATGCATCTGTTACGTTTTTACCGGCATTTAACGAAGTTGTTAATGCTTCGAGCATATCTCTAAATTGTAATGTCAATTGACGCTTACGATTTTCACAGAGTTGCTTTGTACGAATTGGTAAGTAGAAACGAGCTGCCAACGCACCAAACACAACAAATAACAGAATATCAACAATCAATGTTAGTTTTGTTGCTACACCAAATTCATCTTTAAACTGGCCACCAAAGAAGGCATAGCCTGCAAGGCCGCCTACCACAAACCCAAGTAATGTATACAGAATCATTTCCTTCTTTGTCATGTAATAGACTTTATAATTTAACGTCTGTATGTTTGTCTTTGAGCGATAGTACTGCGGTTCCTTTTCAACAGCAGGCTTCTTTACTTTTGCCTTTGGCTGTTCTTTTTGTTTCTCTTCTTTTTTCTTAAAGTTAAACAGCGGTTTCATCATCTACCTCCAATAAAGCAGGCAGTTTAATTCCGGCCAGCTGGAACTGCTTAGTCTTAACAAATTTATTCTTAGTACGTTTTAGTTCACCCACAACATGTTCAGCAGAAGTTCCTTCGCCTTCTACGAACGTGAAGATTGGGTTTAACATATATTCCCCATTTGCATTTACACCTAAAACCTCTGTAATTTCCATTGTCTTACGAGAATGATCGCGTAAACGAGATAGGTGAATCACAATATCCAATGCACTACCAATCTGCTGACGAATCGCCATTAATGGTATCCTTCTGCACCTTGTAGTACCATGGTTTCCAAACGATTCATCATATCGAAAGTAGAGTTAGCGTGACCTGTAGATAAACTTCCGTCATGTCCAGTATTCATCGCCTGTAACATATCTAGTGCTTCTCCGCCACGGACCTCACCTACGATGATTCTATCCGGTCTCATACGCAAACTAGATTTAATCAAGTCTCTGATGTTTACTTCACCAGCACCAGATGAGTTAGCGTTTCTTGTCTCTAGACTAACTAAGTTCTGTACACCTTCAATCTGCAATTCCGCAGAGTCTTCGATTGTAATAATACGTTCATCCTTTGGAATGAAGTTAGATAGAGCGTTCAAGAATGTTGTCTTACCTGAACCAGTACCACCACATACAAAGATGTTATAACGTGCTTTGAATCAATAACTCTAATAAACTTGCAATTCCTTCGTTCAACGAACCATATTCAATCAATTTCTTCATTGTCATCGGTTCTTTTGAGAACTTACGAATTGTTACGATAGATCCATTTAATGAAATTGGAGGTAACACAACGTTTACACGTGAACCATTTGGTAAACGTGTATCGACGATAGGATTCGCCTCTGTAACTTCACGACCTGCTTGTGCAACGATACGCTGAATAACGTCACGTAGTTTACGTTCACTTTCAAAGGTGCGTTCAATCTTTCTTACCTTACCTGCTTCTTCGACGAAAATATTCTTTGGTCCGTTAATCATGACTTCAGTAATGTTGTCATCTGTCATGATGGAATCCAACAAACCAAATCCGCGGATAGAAGAATAAATTTGTTCAGCGATCGCTACTCGTTGTTCGATAGAAACATATACGTTCGCTAGTCTGATTTCTACTAGATTTTCAATCTTTTCGCGCAGTTCATTATCTGATAATTCCTTCAAAGGGAAATTATTCATTACTTCATTTTTTAATCGCTCGACAAACTGTTCAAGTTCTTCCGCTCTCATATTCCCGTTTTCCCCCAATCATTGTTTATTGTTTATAGAATGTGATCGAATACATCTAACTTGGATACCCAAGAAACAACTTGTGCTCTATGATCACCTTTCACCTTGTTGATATAACCAACAACCTGCACATCATTCATCTCTGCAGCGTTAGACTGGCTTCCAAACTTGGAGTAAAGAACCTTTGTCTTACGCATGAGATGTTCAACTTTCTTATCACTGATATTTTGTAATTCAAATAACTTATTCTGTAGTTTATTTCTGCCGATTTCAGTTCCATCCGCAACCATCACTACACAATCAGCCAATTCAAATAATGTATCTCTAATTTCATCAGAGCATACATCTGTATCTACGATTACACGGTCATAATTCCCCGAATTACAAATGACGTGTAATAGTGTCTTAACATCTTCAGACTTCATTTCATTAAAATCCATGATTGTCTTAAATGGAGCATAATACGCAACACCCTTATCATTGGATACATATGCCTCTAACTTTAGACTTAAATTTGCACGATTGCTCTTAATCGCATACAACACTTCTGAAAGTGTTGTGTTTGAATCCTGTACAAGTACATCTTTTGTATAACCATTCTTCTCTAAATCTAAATAGAAAACTTTATGTCCCTGTTCAACCATGTGGAGCGCAGATCCAATCGCAGCTGTGGAAGTACCTAAACCACCACTCGCTCCATGGAATAAAATAATAGGACTTTGAGAACCCGACAAACTATATGAAACCTTTGTATCAAGTTCAGCACATAGGCTTTTAACTTCTTTGCAAATGAGATCGACACGTTGGTATTTACATACTGCAGGGAATCCACTCACCTCAGTAATGTCTAATGATTCTGTCAAACACGCAACCTGTGTATTCTCTCTTCTTAAATCATCCCCTAAGAATTCTTCGTTTACTAAAACGACATCCATTCTTTGATTCTTGAAAATTTCAATAAATGCATCGCGCTTCGAGAATGTATATATCTCAATTTCATTTGGATACTTCTTATTAAACACAGAAGAGATTTTACTTAAATACTTCTCATCCGTATCAACCATTGCTAACTTGATCTTCATAAGTTCGCCTCCCTTATCCATCTATTTTAATGCAATTTAATATATGATTCAAAGTTAATTTTTGATATCCTGTTGTACTTTTTACATAAATTAAATTTGTTGTATTCTACATTTTTCAGCAGTTTAAATTTCAGCCCATTAATACTAGCTTTTTGGCATCACTAACTTTTTCAATCAGTTTTCATTTATTACAGTTTCCAAAAACTAATTTTATTAATATTTTTATTAAGTACCCCAAAGTAATGAATTTATACTCTAAAAACCATAATACCAATACCATTTTTATGGAGTTTTTATTCACTCATATTTGCGGAGTTATAATATATTATTTGTGATTTTTAGTGACAGTTTCCAAATGCCAAATCAAATTTATAAACTATGCACTTCCTAAATTATATTCAAATTATAATTCAGACATGTATACGCATGCATCATTTTGCGTACATGCAATCATATAATTGCCTATTCTTTCGTAAATAACACTTCTTTACATACTTTAAAGAAGTTTGGCTTATTGCCATAGTTCAATGTTCCCCAACGATAGATACGAATAGATAGTCTTGCAAATAAGTAGATAAATATCACCGTCAATACAGTTGAACCTATTACTTCATATACCGCAACTGTTGTAATTGCATTACGTATCGGCATTACCATAACTGAGAAGAATGGAATCCATGAAGAAATCTTCAGAACGACCGAATCTCCACCCTGTAAAGCAGACATCGCTATCATATAGCTTGCAGCAAATAGGAATATCACCGGACTAATCGCATTATTTACATCTTCCATTCTAGATACTACAGAACCTAAAGCCGCAAAGATAAACATATATAGTAGTAAGCCAAGAATAAAGTAGAACACATACATTCCTAACATAGATAGATCTAGCATCTTCTTTGTCATCATCTGAATGTCAATTGGATACATATTTCTGAAAATGAAATAGGATATCCCCGCAGAACTTGCGATAATAAGCATCTGCATGACAGAAGCACAAGTAACTGCTAATACCTTTCCGATAATCAGATTCTTTGGATTTGTCGTTGTGATTAATAATTCCATTGTTCGACTATCTTTTTCTCTTGCGACTGCTGTGGCTACGATAGAACCGAACATTAAGATTACAGAGTATAGTGTAAGAATGTACGCAAATGCAAGCAGGAACTGTGTCGATGTATCACGGCCAAGTACCTCTTCCTCTGCATTAATTTCAACATTAGTCATGGATTGATACTCGTTATAACTGATACCCTTCTCACTAAACTTTTGTGCAATTAAATGATCTCTTAATACAGAGTTTAGTGATTGATCCATACCACTTACAAAACCTTTATCATGGAAGTAAGTCTTGTAGTGGTCATAATCATAGATTGCATAACCTTTTGTTTCTTTACCACTCTTTACTGCTTCTTTTAAAGCATCTTCAGACGGGTATAAACTTGACTCCTCAATATGAAGTTCTTTAACGATTTCTTCGTTAGGAACATAATATCCACCTGGAACATATTCGTTGAGATATGAAGCACCTTCAGAACTCTCAAATTCCGTTTGCTTTTTAAATTGATTCAGAATTGCTGGAGCTGCAGCTCCACCAAAGGCAACAATCGCTAAGATAATTGTAGAAATAATAGTAACTCTTTTTTTGATCTGTTGGAAAAATTCAAATTCAAATACAGTTCTAAAGTTACGCATTTGCTTCACCTCCTACCTTGTTTACAAAGATGTCTTGTAAACTAGGACGATATTGTCCAAAGGACACAACTTCATGTACATGATTTAATAATTCCTGCAGAATTTCATTTGAAGTATATTTAGTATTCTTTGTAATCAGATACTCTCCATCCACTAGCTGAAACTCTAAGCCCTAGCTTATTCTGTAAAATATCCTCTACAACTGTAGAATCCTCAGGATTTACACACAGTACTAACTTTATCTTGTCCTTCTTTCTTCTTAATTTCCTCTAAGTCACCAGAGATGATGATATTACCATGATCAATGAGTGTGATTTCATCACACATCTCTTCAACATATGCCATCTGGTGCGAGGAGAAGATAACTAGTTTTCCTTTCGCAACTGCTTCTTTGATTGCATCTTTAAAGATTTGTGCATTGACTGGATCTAAGCCAGAGAATGGCTCATCAAGAATAATAATTGCAGGGTCATTAATAAATGCTTGCGCAATTTGAATCTTCTGTTGATTACCTTTGGACAATGTTTCTAACTTTTTGTTTGTATAATCTTTAAGTCCAAAGTAATCAATCCAATACTCTGCTTCTTCAGCAGCTTTTTTATTATCTGCCCCTTTTAATTTTGCAAAGTATGCTAATTGATCTTTTAGGGATACCTTTGCATACATGCCACGTTCTTCTGGCAGATAACCAATATGGTTTTGATTTACATCAAAAGGCTTACCATCCAACAAGAATTCCCCTTCCGTTTGTTTAAATACATTCATCAAGCAACGGAATGTTGTCGTTTTACCAGCACCATTTCTCCCAAGGAAACCCATTGCTTTACCGCTTTGCACAGTAAAAACTGATTCCATGTAAAATTTCCTTCTCATCGAAGGATTTTTTATTCCTTTTTACTTCTAGTATCATAAATACCCCCTTTCATTTCCAAGGAAATACAATTCATAGATATTAGCACTCGTACATCATCTACACAAGTGCATTTATGTTATAATTTGATTGTATTCTCTATTTGACCGCAGGTCAATATAGTATACAAAAATTATGTATTGTCTTTATTTAAGAATCCCCGAACCTAAGTATATATGATTTCCATCCAATAAATACTTTTTTATGGCACGTTGTAGAGACGTATCTTCTGTTAAATAATGATAGTCACATTCAGTTGTTTGATATACAAAATCAAAGATATCTCGAATACAGTCATATCCTTGAGAAACGTCAAACAATTCATAAAACTGATAAATGTTCGAATCTTTTGAAACGCAGCTGATGAATCTCAGGACTTAACAACCAAGAATCACAAACATATTGTGGTTCTTCAATCTTGAAGTACCGTTTGATCATATCTGCAGAACATGCAATCGAATGCATAACTTTCAAAACTTCAAGTTTCTCATCAGATGGAATATGAATTCGAACTATATTTTTATCAACATATTCATATTGTAATCGTCCAACTTCCACAAGGCGCACATTGATAAAGTATGTCCCCCAAATCATCTGCGAAATACGTATTGATTCCAATTTCCTTTGAAAGATATCCTTTGTTAGTACTTCTTTTACTCTCAACTTATGAATGATTCGTTGTGTTTTATCGAAGTGAAGCATCATCATATTTCTTTGATGGATATGACATCCACATAATAATGCAACACAAGTAACAAATGGATGCACTGGTTCATGAAATAAATCTTCAGCAGATTGAATTGACCACAAACGATTTATCTTTTGCGTTCTATCAACATATAAAATATCCAGCAGTTCTTGAAATGTTTGTTTTAAACTCGCACTATCATGAATCATCATCATGCATGCATAGCATTGGTCGCGATACCACGTATCTTTAATATCATAATAAGATAAAGCACTATCTATCATTTCTTTATTCATACAAATCTACAATCTTCAACAAATCATCCACAATCAATTGTATCCTCATATATTGGTGTGACTGGTGTGTTTTTATCTAAGAATAAAATGCGTTTAATCCCCGCGCATTCTTACCAGCTTCTTCATCCAGCCTACGATCACCAACATATGTACAATCATTCTGGTTTTTAGTTTGATATTTTTCTATTAAATAATGTATTCCTTCAGGATTTGGTTTCTTCATAAAACCATCGTCACCTGTAATTGTGTAATGAATGTACTCCGCAATCCCTAAACTCTCTAATACGTCTTGGGCAGTATGGTCTTTATGTGTATACACAAAGTTTCTAATACCTTTTCGTTGTAATAAAAGCAGTGTTTCCTTTGCGTTTTTGATTAGTTTTACTTTGTCATTCCCCGCATCCTGTAAAGTTGTGTAATATTGATAAACCGTTTCAAACTGCAATCCTCTTTTCTGTGCAAACTCATGAATGAATTGATGCACAGATTTTAAAATGACATATTCACGAAGATATTCGCGGTCATATGTATGACCGTAATGTCTCATTGTAGCCTGCAAACTATCTAAAATCACCTCATAGGAATCTAATAATGTTCCATCCAAATCCCATATACATGCATGTATTTGCTTAATTGGAATTCTTGTATATACTTCCTCTTCATCTTCGTGATGAATATACGCACCATTTGCGAGTTGAACATGCAAGGAGGCTGGATTATCTTTGTGAGATGCCATATAGATTTCATCCTCTTGGATTATATCTTTGGCGATATCAATTAATAATGCTAGGCCTTTCTTTGCATAGCCTTGATTTCTATATGCAGGTAAAATTCCATAACCGATATGTCCAGACCCATTTTTCAAATTCTCATTGAGATAATGTCTTAGCTTATATACACCAACAATATGCTCATCTTCCCATAGGAAATAGTATGTCTGTGGTACATATTTTGGTTTTAGATTGATACCATTTGAAATATCCATTAATTTTGGCATTGTTTCTTGCATGAATGTTGCCTTTATCAATGCCATGGTATGGATTCATAAATCCATTTTCATCCTCAGGTAATTTCTTTTAATACTTGGTAAATCGCATCTGCATCTTGCCAATTTAGTTCTCTAATTTTTAACATGCTTTATTCCTCATTTACTACCTTCGCAACAGAACCGCGACTACCATGTAAGTCTTTTGTAACGATGATTCCTTTATGGATACGCTCTTTTAGTTCCTTCACATGCGAAATGATACCAACCAATCGATTCTCACCAGATAAGTTTATTAATGTCTGGATTGCGTTATTGAGCGAGTCTTGATCTAATGTACCAAAGCCTTCATCAATAAACATGGTATCAATTTGAATACCTCCTGCTTGAGATTGAATTTCATCTGACATACCTAACGCTAAAGCAAGAGATGCGATAAATGACTCACCACCTGATAAAGAACTGACTGGACGTACTGAGCCATTCGTATAGTCAATCACATCCAAATCTAATGCTTCATGGCTTCGCTTGTCCTTACTTCCTGCACTACGCACAAGTTGATATTGTTGATTAGACATGGATAAATAGCGCTCATTTGCCTTATGAATCATACGGTCAAGATATGCAATCTGAACGTATTCTTGTAACGTAATCTTCTCTTTACTAGAACGACCATTACCCATTGCAACATCTGCCAGTTCTTTTAAGCTACTATAACGAGATAATTTTGTTTGATATGTTTCATGTTCAAATTTGATTTTCTGTTTCGTATCTTGTGCATCAGCTTCATATCTCTGCACATTATGAATATTCTTGAGATTCTCTTCCTGTTGAACTTGTAGATTTTCGATTTCAATCTGAAGTGATTTCAGTTGGCTTTGTTGAAGTGAAATCTCTTCAATAGATAAAGATACCTTTTCTTTCAACATATCGATCTGTGCATTTGCATACACTAGCTCATCCATTGCATGCTTTGTTGCATTTGTTAACTGATCGATTTGTTGTTGGTATTCTAAGATTTGTTTGGTAATGATAGACACATGGTTCTTCGCTTCTTGTTCCGAAGAATACTTTAACTTTCCGGCAATCTCCGCTACTTGTTTTTGAATCTGTTCCAGTTCAACTGACAGCTTGCCTGTGTAATTTCGTTTTGACTTACTTCGCTAGATACAGCAGTAAATTTTTGTTGTAACTGTGGAATCAGTTTTAGTAATTCCTGATAACGTTTTGACTGCAATTGTAGTTGCTTGATGTGAGTTGATATTTCAGCTTGTTCATTTTTGAGTTGTACTATATGTTCATCAATAAACATCTGTACATCTTCAATTGGAATAACTTGTTCTGTAACAGACTTCAGCACTAACTCTAGCTCATTTCTTCAATGAACTCATCTTTAGATTTGCATCTGCACATGCTTTACTAGCCATCTGGTATTCTTTTTCAGCTTGTTCCACTTTCTTTTTATATTGGTTAATTTCTTCTTGTGTAACAAGCTTATCACTATGACTTGCAGGATGTGGATGTTCTAAGGATCCACACACAGGGCACGGTTCGCCTTTGTTTAATCTTGAAGCCAGTAATCCCTGCTTGATTTGCGAAAATAGGATAACTGTGCATCATCATACTGCTTTTTGAATCTCTGTTTTCGCATCTGTATCTTTTGTAGAGATATTGTTTTTCTTTAAATCTTCTACTGCAATTTGATATTCTGTATCATGCTTGCATGATGAAAAAGGCAGATATCTTCTTTTGCAGTTCTTCTTCCTTTATCAAAGTTTATTCAAATCCACTTCACTATCCGATAGTGTCTGTGATTCCTTTTGTTTTAAGATGATATCTTCATCTAATTGTTTTTTAAACTTATTTTTCTCTTCTAAATCTTTTGTTACAGAAGATAGTTGTTTTTGATTTCTGATAGTTTTGTAGTCAATTTGTTAGAGCGAACATATTCAGGGAGTTCGTGTTCAATTTGAACCTGTTCCTTCTTTAGGTCATCTATCTGAAGCTTATACTTTTCACCATCAACCTTCAATTTTCTCAGTAAGAGATTTACCTTTTCTTCTTTTTGCAGGCTTTTTCGCTTCAACAACTTTTTCAAGTGATAGAAGATCTTGTAGTTGTTTTGATTTTTTCGGCTTTCTTCTTTTCGATATTTCTGTAATTGTTTTAGAATTATATCTTTTTGTTTCTGAAGGATTTTTGTTTCTTCATTTGCACTTGCGATAATCTTGTCTAACAAATCATATACCGGCTGTATATCATCCATCGCAAATGTTTCTATCATTTGTTCGTATTCTTCTTGTAACGTTATAGGAACTCGAATATCACTAATAATTTGTTGTAAACGTAGTTTAGCTTCGTTCAGTTTTGTAGAGCCTTCCTTTGCCATTTGATTTAAAACGATCCATGAGGATAGAGTACTTGCTTGTCATGAATACTTTTTCAAATAACTTTCCACGTTCTTTTGTGTCTGCATTTAAAATTTCAAGGAAACTTCCTTGCGCAATCATCGCAATTTGACGGAATTGATCTCTCTTCATGCCAAGTAGTTGTTCAACTTGTTTTGTAACTTCTGTCGGTTTTACAATACGTTCGCCATTTGGCAAGATGAGATATGCATCTACAGATTTACTACGTTGTTTTATTTCACCATTCTTTTGTACATGCGTATAGCTATACTCAGGGCGTCGATAGATATGATATTCCTCGCCATGATAAAGAAAATCTAATTCTACATAGGTTTCAATCTCTTCTTTTGCGTATTCACTTCGCAATGTTTTTACATCACGAATATCTCCACTTGGCTTACCAAATAGAGCGAATGTAATCGCATCAAAAATAGTAGTCTTACCTGCACCAGTATCACCAGTAATTAGATAAACTCCATTTTCACCTAGCTTTGCAAGATCTAGTTCAATCTTGGATGCGTATGGTCCAAAGGCGGAAAGTATTAGTTTGATTGGTCTCATTCTTCATCCCCCTCTTTCCATATTCTTGTCACAAGTTCATCTAAGATTTTTTCCTGTGTATCATCTAGCTCGTGACCTGTATATTGTGCGAAGAAATCACCGAAGATTTCTTGCGGTGTTTGATTCTTTTGTTTTGTATAACTAATCCCTTGTTCGCTTTGTTCATAAGCAGAATTCGGATATGAAATTCCCAGAATATTTGGGTAGCGCAAACGGAGTGTATTCATTGCGTCAAAAACCATGCGTTCATCTTGTAGTTGAAAGTATACGTAGTCATCATTCTTTGTACTCTTTTTTTGTAAAATATTTGCAAAGGTATCTTTGATGACAACGACATCACGTAACGGTTTTAAATCAACTGTATAAACCGTTGTATTCCCTTTCTCTTTCATATCGATGACGGTAACTGATTTTGTTGTATTCGCTTCACCGATAGAGTATTTCAGGGGGGTACCACAATAACGCATTGTATCTCGTAAGATTGTCTGTGGACGATGGATATGTCCTAGTGCAACATAGTCAAAATTGTGAAATACATTTCCATCCACATTATCTGTACCACCAACGCTTACTTCTGAACCTTGTTCATCGGTAATGGTGCCTGTGATAAATTGGTGAGATAGAATTACATTACGTTCCTTTTGATTTAGTTCAACAGTTTGTAATGCATGTTTAACAGCTGCTGTATATCCTTCAACAGCCTCAGTCTCATCTAAATATTGATTAACATAGATTGGACGTATATATGGTAGGCTGTAGAAATGAATTGGACCATATTCATCTTCAATCGTATTGCATGCAAGTTTACCTGTATATTTTCCAGTAATATGAATGTTGGAATCCGCAAAGATCTCCGCACCATAAGAAAGTCTTGTACCATTATCATGGTTTCCTGCAATCATTATCACATGGATATCTAAGTTCTTTAACTCCAACAAAAATGCACTTAAAAGTGCTACTGCCTCAGAGCTTGGATTACCAGTATCATAGATATCACCAGCCAGTAATACTGTAGTTACTTCTTCTTGTTTTAAAATATCTATGATTTGTTTCAAGATGTATTTTTGGTCTTCAATCAATGAATATTCTTTGAGTCTTTTTCCTAAATGAAGATCTGATAAATGTGCAATTTTCATATCAACTACTTCTTTCTTAGACGTGTGCTGTTTGATTCTGTAAAATTTTATATAGAATCGCAATGATCCAAGCGTAATTTGAAATTGAATTTGGTGTGTAATACTCTAACAAAAGAATACATGCATGTAGTTCTTTGGCGTATTCGGAAAAAATGCCGTATCCCTTTTGGTATTTTAAGAAAGTAGTAACTTCCTTATAATCTTCCTGGATACGATCCAGTGAAACTCCCAAATTCGCTAAAATCGCATGTAGTACAAAGTAATGATAATTTAATGCTCGATCAAAACTACTTGTACAAGACTGGATAAATTCCATCGCACGTCTTACCTTTGTAGTTGCTGTTCCTTCACACAATGCTAGGATATAAGATAGTAATCTTGCATAGTCATTATCGAGGCGATATTCATGAATTAATAAGTCATCCATGATAACTAACTCATCTACTACATCATCTTTTAGATTTGGTGATAATGCTAGAAGTCCTGCATATACCACATCCGTATCACTCGTCAAAAAGCGGTGTAATTCTTTCATCTGATTATAAATAGAAAGGGCTTTATAATATACACTCTTATAATCTAGATTTGGTATACTAGCGGCACTAAATGATAATAAGCCCAGTCCATTACTATCCGCAAAACTACGATTGAATTGTTCTTCAACGCCTTGGCATGAGAAATAAATTCATCTGGTTCAATATCGGTTGCCGCAATCATCGCAGCATATACCTTTGGCATACTAATGCGATATGGCGATGTAAATGAGAATGACTTATTAATCACGTTCGTTCAAATTTTGATTGCCTCATAGTTGAGTATCTTTTTCAAAGTGAGAATAAATATAGGCTATTGCTACATTTTCCCTGCTCTAACGAGAAGATAGTTTATGACTCTAGTTCATTTTCTATCGTCTACAAATTTTTGTACATTTTTCTAATAATAAATCATTCATTTCATTTACCTCTTCTGACTATTATTATAAGCAGAATATGCTTTTCCCTCAATCAATGTCATTAAAAACAAGCCTTTGATAAGACTTGTTTATATATGTAGTAATCTTTGTCTTTGTTGTGCAAGAGCTTTAATTAAGGCAATTGTATATAGAATCGCATTTGTTAGAGTATAAATAGAAGTATTATTTCCCACATAGTAGCTTAATAAAATCATACATGCATGTAAAGCTCTTTCTGGTTTGGAAAATAAACCATATTGTCTACTTGCCTTTAGGTACTTCATAACTTCTTCATAATCTTTTTGAATTGTGTAAAGAGGAATCGAAAGATTCGCAACTACTGCATGAAGAACATAGTAGATATAACCAACATGACGATTCCATCTACTTGTGATAGGCACGATGAAGTCCATTGCATTCTTTACTTTCTGCGTTGCAGTTCCATCACAGAAAGCTAGTGCATAGGAAAGTCTTCTTGAAAAATCCTTAGGCAGCTTATAGTCATGTACAAGTAAATCGTCCATGATGACTAGTTCATCCACAACATCCTCTTTGATGCTTGGGGCCATTGCTAGTATGCCTGCATACACTACGTCCAAATCATTTGTTAATGAGCGCTGTAAATCTTTCATCTGATTATAAATCGCAAGTGCTTTATAGTAGATATTTTGATACTCAATTTGTGGCATTTCAGCAGCGCTAAATGCAAGTACTGCTAAACCAATCGTATCTTGGAAGGTACGATTGAAGAGCTCTTCAAAACTCATCACACGATTAATTACAATATTTGGTTCAATATCGGACACATCCATCATAGCCGCATACACTTTGGTTAAGAATTGGTACTGAAATGCACCAAAAGGAAATGACTGGCGAATCATATCTTCGCAGAAATTCAATCGTTCAAAGTTAATTTCTCTTTCATGAGACATGTAGATAAACGCAATATCCGCAATTCCTTCTGGGCTATATAAGAAATATTTACGACGTAGCGCTCTTCGATTATCGAGGAAGGTATTACATTTTTCTAATAACAAGTCATCCATCAAAATCACCTCTTATTTTAATATTGTATGCATAATTCTTTATTCAATCAATCTATTATCAAAAAATAAGCCTTCCCTTCGGAAGACTTATCGATCATTAACGAAGTGTAAATACACCTTCTCCTTCATCCATGAAAGTGAGCGAGTAGAAATGTGACAGTGCTTCTACAAGATACTCTGTATCCTTTGCACCTACTGTTTCATAAGATGAATGCATTGCAAGTTGTGCTAGTCCGATATCAACGGAATTCAGTGATACATGAGCATTTGAAATATTACCTAATGTGATCCACCCGCCATATCAGAGCGGTTTGTAAATGTCTGTACAGGAACATTTACTTCCGCACATACTTCCTTGAATACCGCTGCAGATACTGCATCAGTTGTATACTTTTGGTTTGCATTGTACTTGATTACAATACCCTTATTCATCTGTGGTCGGTTAATTGGATCTGCCTTTTCTACATGATTTGGATGTACAGCATGTGCATTATCTGCAGATACCATAAAGCTAGATGCGATTGCACGTTTTGCTTGTTCAGGATTTTTACCACAAGCTATCGCGATTCTCTCTAATGTATCCTCAAGGAATGTAGAGTCTGCACCTTGTTTTGTGCCTGATCCAACTTCTTCGTTATCAAAGATTGCCATAACAGGTACACTTTCGCTATCATTAGCACCTAAGAAACCATATAGACAGCCAAATGCACACTGTAAGTCATCTAGGTGACCTGCAGATATAAACTCATTTTGATAGCCCCAAATCGTACCTTTTTCACGTGTGTATAGATATAAGTCATGACTGAGAATATCTTCTGCCTTTACGCCAACAGATTCAGCCACAACTTCCATAAACTTACCCTTGGCATCTTCTGTACCAAATATCGGCAACATATCTACCTGCGCATTATAGGATACATTTGAATTTGCTTCACGATTCATATGAATCGCAAGATTTGGAATTACTAACAAGTCCTTATCGACACGTACAAGCTTTGTAACAAGCTTACCATTTTCTTTTACAATCACTCTACCTGCCACAGATAATGGGCGATCAAACCATGGTGCACATAACATACCACCATACTTTTCAACATTTAACTTCACCACACCATTGCCAACGATTTCTGGGTTTTCTTTTACCTTGAATGTTGGAGAATCACTGTATGCTGCACCAATCATATAACCCTTGTAATCTGTTGTTGGAATACGGAAGGCAATGATACTGGATTGGTTTCTGACCACAAAATATCTTCCATCTACTTCTAGTTTCCAACTTTTCAGCCTCTGATAATTCACGATATCCCTGCTTGATCAAGATCTCCTTCATTTCATTGATGGCATGAAAACAAGTTGGACTCTTGTGTAGAAAATCTAATAATTTTTCGTTGATATCTACCATAAAACGCTCCTTTATACGAAAATTGCATATTCTATTATAAACGAAAACCACCATAATTGGTGGTTTCTCTATCTAGATTACAAAATTACCATTTCTAAATACTGGCACAACAGTACCGTCTTGTTGGATACCATCAATATTCATTTCCTTAGTACCAAACATGAAGTCTTCGTGTTGAGAAGAGTCATTCGCACCTGCAGCCTTAAGTTCTTCTTCACTCATGTTCGCACCACCCTTAACATTTTCAGGATATGGCATACCTAACGCTAAATGACAAGCAGCGTTTTCATCAAACAATGTATTGAAGAATAAGATATTAGAATTTGAGATTGGGGAATCATATGGTACTAACGCTACTTCACCTAAGTATCTAGAACCTTCATCAAAGTCTAATAAACTCTTGAGTGTTTCCTCTTCTTGTTTTGCGCCAAAGTCTACAACCTTTCCGTTTTCAAAACGGAACCAGAAACCATCAATCACCTTACCACTGTAACTTAAAGGTTTTGAAGCATACACGATACCATTAACACCTGTCTTCTTAGGCATTGTAAAACACTCTTCTGTTGGAATATTTGGATCAAAGTAAACTCCCTTTGGTGTTTTATCTCCGCCACCAATCCATACATGATTATCTACAAGTTCTACTGTTAAATCTGTTCCAAGTTCACTTGTAAAATGTAACTGCTTGAAGTTTAATTCTGTTAACTTGCGTGCATGTTCTACCAGATTAGCATCGTGTATACGCCAATTTTCTAGTGGGTCACTATCCTCTGTAACACGGCTTGTCATAAAGATTGCAGTCTTCTAATTTTTCAAAAGCTTCTTCCTCAGGAAAGTTCTGGGAACACAACCTTTGCCCATTCTACAGAAGGAATCCCTATAACACACCACTGTCCTTCATTATTCATTGTGTACTTACGTAAGTCCTTCATCTTCTTACTGTAAGCCATCTGATATGCACGAACCTTAGATTGGTCTACATCCTTTAGCGCACCTGGCATATCAGAGTTGATACGTAAATAACATGCACCTAAATCATGTTCACGCTTTACCATATCATATTTCCAATCTGGAATATCAGTTAATGTCTCTTCGCTTTGGTATGTATAATTTAATTTTGCTAATTCCGTATCTGTCCAGTTCATAATCACTTCTCTAGCACCTACCGCATACGCTTCTTTGGCAACCATGCGTACAAACTCATAATCACGTACAGATGCCGTAATTACTAGTGGTTGGTTTGGCTGTACATTTACACCACGTACAACCGCTAATTTCGCTAACTTTTGATACATTGCTTTACTTGCACTCATAATAAATCCTCCTTTAATCTTTAATAATTCGTCATAACCAGGAACTTCTTGAATATGACGCATAAACTCTTTTGTTATAATAAATGATTTTGGCCCAAATGGATTGATAACGATGGAATCATATTTGGCTGGAACTAAGTGAAAACATTCTTTGATATTACGTACTTCTAATTGCAGATTGTCTTCTTCAAAAATATTGCTATAACGTAGAAGCGCATCCCAATCTGTAAATAGTACAAGTACATCTTTGCTTGGGTCAATATTGAGACGAACCGACATAAATCGTTCATCCTCTTCCTTTTCACCCGTGTATTTTATGAGATAGTACTCACTCATACAGATTTCATATACCAGTGTACCAATATATTCTTGATCCTCAAAAAATTTACCATACTCACGAAGCACTCCACTTAAGCCTGGATTTTCGACAATTGTTGGATTTGCATCATATTGAATACTACTGATGATACTATACTTCTGTAAGAAACCTTTACAGGAGTGATCAAGCTTTATTGTAACTGTCTGATTTCTTGCGGAAGTTACTGACTTATCATTACAAATCAATCTCTACAATCTTTGCGTCGATATCTCCCTTATCACTACAGTGAAGACGAATCGCATCATTTACCTTCATTTCACCATAGACAAAACCCGTACAGATTGTATCTTGATTCGTTTCAATCACCATCATCGTATAACGTCGCTCACCGTTTAAAATGGCAATCTTCTCATATTGTCTTAATTCTCTTTGATGTTTAATTTTTGTATATTGTTGTCGCACAAAGATAACAACTGCAATTCCTATCGCAGCCATTGTAAGATACAGCTGTGTCATCTCTCTTGTTGGAAAGAGCACTTGATTGCACTCACTCCGACTAGTGATGATGAGACGCACAATTAATACAGCAACAATACCGATAAAGCATAAATTTTTAGACCAGATAATTCGCTTGAGTCGAAAATGTGGTTCGTTACGAAATCTTTGACGGTATACATATTCTGCCATCACAAACGTTAGTAATGCCATGATCCCCCACGCAAGTGGAAACATCCCCCTCAATATTAACCAAGGAGTAATTGTAATCTCACGGAATATAAAATTGAGATTATGAAAGAAGCCATATAGTCCTGCTACATAACCAATCGTTGCAATAAACATTACTAGTAGCAACAGATATTTCTTCATCGACTTCCTCCAATAGAACAAGTTTATCACAAACCCCAAATGACGCTATCAAAATAACCACAAAAAACCAATAAAAAAGCTATCGCAAGAAACGGTCCAAACGCAATACACTTCTTCTTAGAAAGATACAACCATAAGATTGCTAGAAAAGATGCTATAGATAATACCAACCACAGCTTTTGCAAAGAAAGAAATAAACTCATGCACGATGATAAGTTTTACATCTCCACCACCGATACATTCTTTTACAAATAGTTTTTCACTCATTACAATGGCTGAAACCCACAACCAAAAATCATAGACATACGTATCCATGGTTTCTACGCTCACTCTTTTTATCATACATGCATGTATGATATATAAAACTAATCATATCTAATATGTACAAAATCCGGTATCTCCATAATTTGATAGTCGATATAAAAGACAACCTATGACAGTGGAATAGCATCATTCTGATAATTACATCCCACTTAAAATAGTAATATCCCAAAGAACTACACACATAGTATCCCTGTTACTATCTCCGCTACGATATATTCTTTTGATAGTTTCCTACCACAATATCGACATCGTCCTTTTAAAAGATATAACTCAATATTGGAATTAAATCATACCAATGCAGTACATGATGACATGCATCACAATGACTGCGTAATGGAAATCTTCGTTGAAGATAACTATGACACATACATAATAAAAAGCTTCCCAAATGGAAGCCAAATATTCCTATTAATATCCGATACATTTTATCACCCCATAAAATATACCGATATCATTTCTACTATCCTTACAATTTCTCTAAAATCTTATCTTTGTTAAATAAGATAACCACAACAGAAATAACTTGAATCGCCACTGCAATCGCAGATACAACATAGTTTCCTTCTGCTAAGAAGTGACCAGAGATACAGCTTAATAAAGTAATCTTGTATCCAGCTAGAGCAGCAAAGATCGCTAGTGAGAAATCTTTTAGACTTATCTAGCGTGTGCTGCAACATAAGGAATGATACCGTTTGGAATTCCTGGTAACATACATGAAACAGCCACAACAAAGATTGGTTTTCCTTCATTGATTTTCTTCAATAGCCAGTTTTCTTTTGGTGTTGTATCCTTCATCGCAATACGAATAGATTTACCTACTCCACGCAGTATTGCAAACACCAATATATTACCAGCAGTAAAACCAAGCCAGCATAACAGGAAAGCTCTCCACCAACCAAATAGGAAGGCACCCGCAAACTGGATAATCACACCTGGTAAAATGACACTGACCACCTGAAGCACACTGATCGTACAATAGTAGCAGTATGAGGCGCGTAGTGTCCCTGTTCCTGGATATAATTTGCTAAATCTGACTGATTTCCTGACTGCAATATCTGCCATACTTCTAGGACCACAGGCCCAAAGGCAGCGGTATACTAGCCAACCAATGATGGCGATAATCACACAAGATTAATAGTATAATTGCGGGCTCTTAGTCGCTTGATTTTTCTAACCATGTTCCCCCTGTAATGAAATACAATTTAACAGGATAACACATTTAAAATATCATGCAACCTAAATTTTCTTTAAATAGTCTGACTTAACACTATGTTTCTTTAGGAAATCTCTAACTTCATCAAAACCGATCTTCTTCGAAGAATAATGCTGTTGTGATCTTATCTTCATAAAATAAATACTATTATCAGAACGCGAAAGCGTTACTTGCTCCAGCTTTTATGAAATTTAATCAGAGAACCCATCATCACGATACCCTCATCTGATAAACCCAGACTTCATGAAGTAATACATGATTCCTAATATAATTGGAACAATAAACTGTACAATACGGAAAATACCTTCATAACGTACAAAACCAATCACTGCTATCGCAAGAAATAAAACTGGAATCATCCACTTCATTTTATTTCCAACTTTTGTCTCTATCTTTACGGTATTTGAGACCATCAACATTCTCGCAAAGGCAACTAACATCACTACATCAAATATATACAAAATCAAAGTCTGAATATCCATAAGATCCTCCGTGTTCTTTATTCTATCATAAAAGGTTCTGCGCTTGCAGAACCCTATTTCTTCTACTTTAGCCAGACAACAGTCTTACCATCTGTAGTTGTTTGAACAACATTGGTAATATTAAATCCAGCATCCTGTAAAATCTTTGTCATCTTATCTACCGCAACTTCACCTGTTGCCTTAACGACAACCTCAGAGCCACGGTCTGTATGATATACAGCGATATTTTCTACGTTGGCATTCTCTTGTGCAAATAACTTCGTTACCTGCGCAAATACACCAGTTTATCATCAATCAACATGACAAATCTTGTACCTTGACGTTTCAAACCCATCAAGTCAACGAATGTTAAGAAGATGTCCTTTTCTGTGATAATACCAACCACATGATTTTCTTCATCCACGACCGGTAACTACATTGACCGTATTTTCTAGCATGACTTCCGCAGCTTCTTCCAAGAAAACCATTGGGGAAATCGTATGTACATCACGAATCATGATGTCCTTTGCCTGTGTACGAGATAACAGGTAATTCAATTCATATATGGATAAGGAAGTTGCGTTCTTTCCAGATGTATCATTTACCAAACCCTCTGTAATCAAACCAATGAGCTTTTGATTTTCATCCACAACTGGTAAGCGGTGGAAATGATTCTTACCCATAATTTCTAGTGCTTTAGATAACGGTGTATCCGCAGTAATCGTAACAGGATTTACCGTCATATGATCTTTAACGTACATTGCTTTATCCTCCTAGATAAACTTTCTGAACTTGCTCGCTAGCAGCCAACTCATGGCCACTACCCTCTAATGTTATTTTACCTGTTTCTAATACATATGCACGATCATCTATCGCTAATGCCATCTTTGCATTTTGTTCTACTAGTAGTATTGTAGTACCTTGTTTGTTAATTTCTTCAATAATTCTAAAAATTTCTTTTACAAGTAATGGTGATAAACCCATGGATGGCTCATCCAATAATAGAATCTTTGGTCTAGCCATTAAGGCCCTACCCATCGCAAGCATCTGCTGTTCACCACCAGATAAGGTGCCAGCTAATTGTTTTTTACGTTCCTTTAAACGTGGAAATAACGTATACACACGCTCTAAGTCTTGGGCAATTCCTTCTTTATCTTTTCTTGTAAAGGCACCAAGATCAAGATTTTCTTCAACGGTTTGTGAAGCGAATACTCTTCTACGTTCAGGAATCTGTGCAAGTCCCATCGTTACAATCTTATGGGCTGGGATCTTTGTAATATCAACCCCATCCAGTAAGATAGCACCCTCTGCTGGTTTTAATAAACCGGAGATTGTATGCATGGTTGTTGTCTTACCTGCACCATTGGCACCGATTAGAGTAACGATTTCACCATCATTAACTTCAAAGGAGATACCTTTGATAGCTTCAATCATCCCGTAACGTACAACTAAATTTTCTACTTTCAGCATATCATCACTCTCCTAAGTATGCCTTTACAACATCTGGATTTGTACGAATTTCTTCTGGTGTTCCTTCCGCCAGCAACATACCATAATTCAATACAGAAATCTTCTCACAGATACCCATGACAAGCTTCATATCATGTTCAATTAATAAGATAGCGATATTGAAACGATCGCGTACCAGACGAATTGTTTCCATAAGGTTCTTTGTTTCCTGTGGATTCATACCTGCTGCAGGCTCATCCAACAATAATAATTTTGGATGTGCACCTAAGGCACGAATGATTTCTAGCTCACGCTGTTTACCATATGGCAAATTCTTCGCAAGTTTATCCGCATCCTTTTCCAAATGGAATACTTCTAATAAGGACATGGCTTCTTTGTCCATATCTTTTTCCTGTTTTAAGGAATTTGGTAACTTAAACATACCTGAGAATAATCCATAACTTGCTTGTGTATCCAAAGCGGCTAAGACATTCTCTTTTACAGTCATATCTTTAAATAAACGAATATTCTGGAATGTACGCGCAATTCCCAAACGAGTAATCGCATATGGTTTCATACCATTAATCTTCTTACCCTCTAGTTTTACTGTACCATCCGTAGGTGTATACACACCTGTTAACATATTAAATACAGTTGTTTTACCAGCTCCATTTGGTCCAATTAAACCATAGAGCTGACCTTCTTCAATCTTCATTGAGAAGTTATTTACAGCACGTAAACCACCAAAAGTTAATACCGAGTTCATCAACTTCTAGAATATATTTCTTCTCACTCATGAATGAACCTCCTTATTCCTTTTAAAACGATGGAAAAATGACTGTAATTGTGGCGCATGTTTCACTAGCATCATCAAAATTAACACAATCGAATATACGAGCATACGATAATCACTTACACTACGTAATACTTCTGGCAATAATGTTAGAACACTTGCGGAAACGATAGAGCCAAAGATATTACCCATACCACCTAATACAACCATTACCAAAATTTCAATGGACTTATCTAATGTAAATACGCTAGGTTGCAAGAATCCCATGTAATGAGCGTATAAAGCACCACCTACACCCGCAAAGAATGCAGAATATAAGAATGTAATAATCTTATATTTCTGGGTATTAATACCAGAAGATTCAGCCGCAATCTCATCCTCACGAATCGCAATGATGATCTACCATGTCGAGAATGAATCAGAGATAACGACAAGAACACCGTAATCGCAGCTAAAGCGAATGCCCATGTAAATGTAGTATTCTTTGCGATTGCAGAATAACCACCAGCACCACCCAATACTTTCAAGTTAATCAGTACATTACGTACAATTTCACCAAAGGCTAATGTAATGATTGCGAGATAGTCTCCACGTAAACGTAGGGTTGGTAAACAAACAAGAAGACCTAAAAGCATCGCAACGATACCACCAATGATAATCGCAATTGGAAATTCGATAACAGGTAATAGACGCATCGACTTTGTGAATACTGCAGAAGCGTAAGCACCAGCAGCCATAAAAGCCGCATGACCTAACGCAAGTTCACCAAGGAAACCTGCTGTCATATTTAAAGATACTGTCAAGATTACATTGATACAGATTGTAATCAAGATACCTTGCCAATAACTCTTTAGTACACCAATACGCATTAGTACAACGAGCAAGATATATCCTAGTGCAGTAATGCCAAATTCGAGTAGGAGTCTGTTTTTTAAATTGAGTTTCTTCATCACTTACACCTTCTCCTTTACATTCTTACCTAGAATACTCCAGCCGGTTTAAAATACCAACATCAAAAATCAAAAATCGCAAATACAATCGTATCTGTTAACTGAGAGGAAATATATGCCTTGGTCATAGCTTCCACCATACCAAGAATAAACGCACCAATTACCGCACCTGGGATTGAACCAATTCCACCAAGTACCGCTGCAATAAATGCCTTAATACCAGGTAAGGAACCAAGGGTTGGATTAATCATTGGATAACAATTCGCATAAAGAATACCCGCGATAGCCGCAAGAGCACAACCAATCGCAAACGTTAAACTGATGGTAGTATCAACGTTAATTCCCATTACCTGCGCTGCACCCTCATCTTCCGATACAGCACGCATGGCCTTACCATTGTTGTCTTATTCACATACACGTTAATAAGATCGCTCAGAACTACTGAGCATACTAAATGTAATATAGTAGTTTGCCTGAATTGAAATACCACCAAGATTTAATGCTGGTAACGTAATAAACGCATGGTATGGCTGTGGATTTGCGCCAAAAATTAATTGGAATGCATTTTGTAGGAGGTAACTAATACCAATCGCAGTAATCAATAATGAAATACGACTTGCATTACGTAAAGGCTTATACGCAACCTTCTCCATCACGACGCCTAAAACAGCACATACGATAATAGAGATAATGACCGCAAGCCACCATGGTAACCCAAACTTCATACTGATAAAACTAATATACGCACCGACCATGATGACATCGCCATGCGCAAAGTTAATTAGCTTCGCGATACCGTATACCATCGTATATCCAAGCGCAATCAGTGCATAAATTGAGCCGATGTTTAATCCATTGATAAATTGCATAAAAAACTGATTCATGCATGTTCCTCCTTACCACAAATAACGAAATAGGGAGTATTGCATCCCTATCTCAAATTTTTACTTCTTATAAGTTGTATATTGACCGTTCTTAATTTGAACGAATACTGGTTCCTTAATTGGATCACCATTACTATCAAAGGAGATGCTTCCTAAGATTCCCTTGTAGTCTGTAGATGCAATGCCCTTGACAATATCACTAGCCTTAAGAGAACCAACCTTTTCGATTGTCTGTAATAGTAACATTGTTGAGTCATATGCATTGATACCGAATGAGTTAATATCTGTACCGAACTTTTCCTTGTACTTCTTCATAATATCCTGAACGCTCTCCATATCTGGTGAGTATTGGTTGATGAAGATAACATCTTCGATTGCAGAGACATCGTTACCAGCTACGCTTAGCACCATCCCAACCATCAGCACCAACAATCTGTGCCTTAATGCCAAGATTTCTTGCCTGCTTTGCAATCTGTACATCCTTTTCATAATAGTTTGGAACAAATAATACATCGATATCAGAAGCCGCAATCTTTGTTAACTGGGAACTGAAGTCCTGATCGGCAGTTGAGAATGCTTCAGAAAGAACAACCTTTCCACCCTTACTTTCAAATTCAGCCTTGAAAGCTTCCGCTACACCAGTTGAGTAATCATCATCACTGTTATAAATCATAGCAGCCTTCTTTAAACCTAATGTCTCATATGTAAAGTCGGCTACTTGCTTTGCCTGCTGTGGGTCTGTATAACATGCACGGAATACATTTGCACCACCCTCATCAGTAATATTTGCAGCAGTACCACTAGGTGTAATCATTGGAATGCCAGTATCCTTACTCTGTACAGCAATCGCATAAGATTCACCTGAAACTGTACCACCTATAATACCTGCAACCTTTGTATCTGTAACAAACTTATTATAGATATTGATTGCCTGTGTTTGATCACCTTGAGAATCCTGTACATCTACCTTAATGTTTGTACCATGTGCAGCATTGTAATCTTCAACCGCAAGTTTAACCGCATTTGTTACTGCTAGACCATATACTGCATAGTCACCTGTTGTTGGTCCTAATGTACCAATTGTATATGACTTCAAATCTCCAGCCGCAACATAATCAGAAGTTGTTTCTGTTGCTGTAGAATTAGTAGATCCTTCGGACGCTTCACAAGCTGCTAGTGATACAGCCATCAATGCCGCAAGTCCACCTTTGATTAATTTATTGAAATTCATCATTTCCACCCTCGTCTCTAATCTCTTTTATTTAAGATGTTCTTATTATATTGATGCTCAAAATCATAAATCAACTATTATAAAGCAAATTTTTACACATTTCTTTCACATTTGATGTAAATTTCTTTTCAGAAAATACAGATTATCAATGTATAAAATTTACTCAAATTCACAAACCAATCATTTGTGTGCACTCTAACACCATACATACAATACTACGTAGGAGGATAACGCAATGCATGACATGGAACCCATGGCATGGATGTAAGAAAGATTAGCGAAGGATGCCAAACTGCTAGATGTATTTTTCTCTATCGAAATGCGTGCTCAAGATGGCTCACTCATCCGCTTAACAAATAGTATACGGCACTCTGAAAATCAGTCAGCCGTCAGGGCGACCCTGTAAAATACTGAGGGTCAAATTTTTGACCTCTTTTTAACAACTCGAGGGATACCCTATAAAAATCTCACTCGGGGTACGCTGTTCATAATAAAAAACTCCTATGCTAAAATTCAGTCTTGCAAGTGATTGAAATTAAACATAGGAGTGCCATATAGCTATAAATGATTTTATCATATCCACACTTAATGTTAGTGACGATATGATTTTTTCAATTGATACACATAAATCATCTGACAAATTACACATCTTAATAAAACTGAATGATACTCACCCTACCTGTCCCTGTTGTGGAGGTTATACAAAAATAAAGGATTATTCTTCGTACAGTTATAACCACCTTGACGTTGCAGGGATTCCATCCATCATTGATTGGAAAAGAAGACGCTATGTCTGTAAAGAATGTGGGAAGTCCTTCTCTGAGCCAAGTCCATTTGGCCCAGAGAACTTCCATCAGTCATACGCAGTACTCAATGCGATTGCCGTGGATCTACACAACGTTCGTATGACATATAAGGATATTGCACATAAATACCACGTATCCAATACAATTATACAAGTATATGCTGATAGTTTCATCCGTGCACCTAGATTAACACTTCCTGAGAACCTTGGTATCGATGAGATATCTTCTTCCATGGCGAAATACGGTGGTTCATACTTGTGTGTATTCGTGAACAACAATAACAGGGACATTAAACGAGATACTTCCAAACCGTTCGAAAGTGACACTATCGAAACACTTTGAAATGATTCCACAATCGGAGAGAGACAAGGTAAAGTACGTGACGATCGATATGTGGGAACCTTATAGAGATGTGTGTAAAAAGTACCTGAGACATTGCGAAATAGCAGTAGACCCTTTCCATGTCATCAAACACCTTACAGAGTGCTTTACACGCATGCGTGGGAATCATGAAACAGTGTGTTTATGATAGTCCCAGTTACTATTTGCTGAAGACCTGGCATAAGTTAGCCAGAAACCGATTTCATTCTGACCTCGATAACGAGCAAGATACAACTCAAAATTTCGTCAGAAGATGAATTACAGGGACCTTTTACAACATGTTGTTGGAGATTAGTCCTGATTTAAAGCTTGCGTATGAATTAAAGGAACTATATAGAGACTTCAATAAACACTGCTCTTTTGAGGAAGCTAGATGCAAACTTGATTATCTGATTGAGCTATTTGAACACTCAGACTTGGACTGCTATAAAGAATTCATATCTCTACTGAAACACTGGAAACCAGAAATCATCAATAGCTTTTAGAAGGCCTTATGATGATAGACGACAATCCAATGCATTAGCTGAAAACATCAATCAGAAACTTCGATTACTGATCGATGTGTCTAATGGATATACAAACCTAGAACGCTTTCGTGCACGTGCACTATATTGTCTTAACGACAAACTATTCTATTGCTTGACTACGTGTCTGTATTCCAGAAAACGAGAGCACAAAAAACGAGGTACATATACCAAACATCTCTCTGATACACTAACTAACGACTAATAAACTGTTACTATCAATCACTTGCATACAAAAGGATGACTACATCAGAATGCCAGTATTCGCACTCTCTATAGTCATCCTCTTTTACTATTCAAAACCCATTACTGATTTTAGAGCGGAGTTTAATAAAACCCCCGACTGATTTTACTTAAGCAAAAAAACCTTAGCGAAAAATCGTAAGGGTGAATATAAGATCGAAAAGCGGTGAGAACTCATGTACGTGTATGCTTAACATGACCTCAGATTTCTTCCTTGAAGAAGCAGACGTTTGGCGTACACAAGCCTGGGATATCATGCGTATCCGCAGTGATGTAAAATTCTTCCTATTAACCAAACGACCAGAACGTATACTCTCCTGTTTACCATCTGATTGGGGAGATGGATGGGAAAACATATCAAATCCCATCCAAAACCATTCAATCTAAACAAGTATTTCGTTCTGGTTTACAACACCAAGGAAGAAAACCCAAACTATATACTTGTCGACTGATTTAAAAACACATACCTGAGGAACAGAGATACCAACGCCAATTTGATATCGACTGTACAGAATGTGGTTCTAAACTCATAAGCAATGGAATCGAACTAGGATAATGTACGAATTCTACTCAAAAGTAGAAATAGAATCACACTTACAATGAATAGAATACCCGCTACCAGATACATTGCGAAATAAAGATTTATGACTAAACCAGTTGAAAGTAGTATCGGTAATCCAACCATAAATAAACTAGTCAACATCGTTAAGCCAACCTGTAAATTTTGCTTAATTGGAACAACTTCGTTGTCCCAACTATAATTCGCAAATCGATAGTTCCAGCGCAAATCCCAAGATTGCAGTAAAGAAAGAATATACTAATGGAATAAGTAACACCGCAATCATCTGTTCGACTGATAACGAAAATCGTAAGAATACTGCGATGATTGCGCAAACATATCCTATTAGATGTAAAGATAATGTTACCGATATCTTACTAAATATAATATCTTTCATCTTGATTGGAGCAGTTTGAATAATCCATAAATTCTTCCCTTCTAATGATAAGGAAGAAGCTGAAGGAATGTGAATGCCAGCATCCCTGCAATCACAAGCGGAATATAATCCACCACATTTGCAGGTATTTGCGACACTTTCAACATGGAAAACAGCATTGTTGGTGGCACAAACACCAACAATACACTCCCTATTACTAACATAATGACACCAAACCCTGATTGATTACTGCTAAATATGAGCAAAGAAACGTTTGCACTTCTTTTTGATATAACGCATGGAATACTGAATGATGCTTAAAAGTTGCATCATGGTATATAACTCTACGTTTTGTGAAAGCTTATGCAGAACTTCATATTTCCATGAAGCATATAGAAGATTAATACAGAAACGACGATTGATATGCATGCATATAGTAGGTTAGACTTCAAAAAGATCAAAGATAGTGGGTATATCTGTACCATTTGTAATCCTGTCATAGTAGATAAACCGCCGGCACTTTGAAGCAGAAAGATTCCTACCATCAAACCAATAAACAATAAAACAGATAATAGTACTTTTAATACTGTTGTATGTTTAGCAAAAAGATGCTATATAAAGAATGCCACACCAAAGATGATTGCAATTCTATCGGTAATATCGGAACAAACACAAGAGAGAGAATACCGAATGCAAGCTGTAAGTATGTGTATTAAGTACATGCACCACCATACCTGGTAACATCATTCCACAGGTGAAACAAAACGCAAAGATATAAACAATCAATAGTTTAGCGATAATATCTCTTTTAGAAACTGGCAGTGACTGCAACATGTCATCAATCATTGCTCCTCAAACAATAGTGCATTTAACGTAAACAATAATAATAGTTATTAAAAGCGCACTCGTTAGCTGACAACAAGCTTGCATACACATATTCCACAAGTCCTGCATGTATCAAGTTCATTGTTGTCGTGACAGAAAAATACTCCCAATATTTATTGCCATATAGACAACAAAACAACGAACAATACAGCTATATTACGTTTTTTTGTTTATTGTTTCCGCAAAATCATTTATGGGTAGTGTATTTAAGAGTTTTTGCTTTTGATAAATGAATGATTTGATTCATTATGCATCCACCTCCATAAAGAACTCTTCTAATGACTTTGTTCCCTTTACGGTATCCGTATTACCACATGTAACAAGTTTTCCTTTATGGATAATAGCAATTTTATTACAGAGTTTCTCTCACACATCTAAAACATGAGTTGAGAAGAAAAATTGTACATCCTTTCTAGCGTCATTTCTTTCATAATATTCTTGAGTTCAAATGTAGCTTTTTGGGATCCAACCCTACAAATGGTTCATCTAAGATCAATATCTTCGGTTCATGTATAAGAGCCGCAATAATTGCAGTACGCTGTTTCATCCCATGTGAATATGAAGAAATCATATTTCCCAGGGAATCTGTCATTTCGAAAAGATTCCCATATGTTTGTATGCGATTTTTTCTATCTTCAGAAGACACATGATACAAATCAGCGATAAAGTTAATGAATTGATACCCCGTTAAATGCTCATATAAATCAGGATTATCTGGTATATATGCCAATTGTTGTTTACATAAGATTGGCTCACTTTGAATAGAGTGACCATTTATTAAAATATCACCTTCATCAAAGCCATGAATACCAACGATTGCTTTTATGGTAGAAGTTTTCCCTGCACCATTAGCCCCAATAAAACCATAGATATCTCCATCAGAAACAGACAAAGATAAGTGCTCTACAGCAACTTTCCCGTCATACTTCTTCGTTAGATTTTTAATTTCAATCATAAGTCTTCCTCCCGTAAGGTTTCTACACAGAACCCTTTTTTATTACAACATGGACAAGTCAGTTTTCTAGTACGATACGTATGTCTCGCCCAAAAAACCTCTTTTCCATTTGGCCTAAAAACGGTATGACATTCAGGACAGATATAGGCAACAATATGCATATATTTTTTGAATAAAATTGATCCAAAAATAATTATCAATACCTCAACAACAAGATATATCCACCACTTTCTGCTAAATAGCGAATATATAAAAGATGCACCTTGTATGATTCCAACCATAATTCCAATGAAAAAGCTGTATCCGGTAATGTTTCAATCGTTCTTTTCCGTTTCAAAAATATACGCAATATTTTGCATTGATGCTGGTGTTATCACTGGTATTGCATTTAATTGTTCACGAAAAGATTTTGCATCTTGAAGTTTTATTTTTTGTTCCTCAACTTCTTTCTCTATCGCAAATATACGTTCATCAATTAAAGCCTTAATTATATTCTCACCATTGTCTTGCTGATAAATACTGGCAATATCATCAATGGATAATCCTAGAGAGCGCAAATAAATTAATAATCTTAATTTTTCTACATCCTCGGAAGTATACATACGTCTACCACCTTCACTTAGTTCAGTAGGAATTAGTAGTCCTCGTTGATCATAATATTGAACAGTACGAACAGTAATACCGCACAATTTCGCAATCTCACCTGTCGAGATACATCTTAGTTTATTTCTTTCGATAGTATCACGCATATCCTCACCTCATAATAATGATAGTTTATCACGCAACGTCACAAAGCAAGTCATTTTTGAATTTTTCTATAAAATTGCGAAAAAGTCGAACAAAAGATAGAAATTTATCTTAAAAACCTCTTGCAAAGATAAAATTTAAATTATATAATCATAAAGCATTAAGCGAGATGGTTTCTTAGCTCAGCTGGTAGAGCAACTGACTCTTAATCAGTGGATCGAGGTTCGAGCCCTCAGAGACCACCATAAACAAAGGGAAGTTCCGAAAGGTTCTTCCTTTTATTTATAGAGCAAAGCTATATTTCAATTATATATGCATGAGTATTGAGATAGTATTGATGCTCACAAATCCAGCATTCACCTCGCTTCATTAACTTATGGATTCTATCATTGAAATATGATGTATAATAATTGCAACAAATATAAATGTTTATCTGTATTGAAAGATGATTGCCTACGTATTTTTAAAAATCAACATTCCCATAATCAACTCTACAACATTTTTCATTATCTATATCTATCACCAAATATGTTCAAGCACATGGAGGTACTATACCACAATGCAAGAGTTAACAAAGAGTATTATATGCAATAATATTTGCAAAAAATACAATCATTCTAGGATTTTTAGTGATTGCAGATCTACTATCGCTCTTGCAAATATCACTTTTTCTGTTTCCCATGGTGAAATATTAGGAATTATAGGGAAAAACGGTGCAGGTAAAACGACACTTATTAAAAATATTGTCCAGGCATTATGGTTCCTGACAGTGGTGAGGTAGAAGTAACGGGAATCAACCCTTTTAAGAGAACTAAATCATATAGAAATTCCGTAGCAATTATCATGGGACAAAAAAGTCAAATGGACGAAGATATTTCAATATATGATAATGCGCTGTTTATGGCTTCTGTATACGGGATCAATAGAGAAACTGCGGACATTCGCATTTCCTCACTCTCATCTAAGCTTGGACTTACTACCCAATTAAAACAACAAGTAAGAACGTTATCTCTAGGCGAAAGGATGAAGGGCGATTTACTTATTGCTTTTTTACATACTCCAACAATCATCTTTTTAGACGAACCAACGATAGGCTTAGATTATTCGACTCAATGCTCCGTTCGTTCATTTCTGAAAGAATATGTTAAACAAAATAATGCATCTTTGATTCTAACCAGTCATAATATTGATGATATCAAAGAACTCAGTGACAATATATTGATTCTCAACGAGGGCAAGCAATTATTCCTAGGTACAATTAGTGAATTATATATGATTGTTAAGCCAAAAATTTTTAGAATTTAAGATGGATGATGAAACTATAAAACAAGTAGAAATACAACAAGATAACCAAAAATTCATAGAAACCATAGGAAAAATACCTTCTGATAGATTAAAAAGAAATTAACTTAGTTGATATGGACTTGAATGAGGTAATAGAGGAATTATATAGAAGGAGTAAATAGTGATTACAAGTTTGCTGAAGAATTCATTCAAACAATATGTCTCGTATCCTCTCTATTTCATTGGAGAAGTACTGGGATCTATACTTTTTCCAATTACGATTAATTGCTTTTTATCATCAGTATTATGTCAACTACTGATATTAAAAGCATATACCAATAGCGGGATAATCCCTATATGTTATTATCTCTAATTTAACCTACGTGGTAATTACCATGGATGTATCTAGAGAGATTGCGAAAAAGATATCAAAGGGAATGGTTTAGGGTCAAAAGCTGCTCTTACCAAAAATGTTACTTTATACTAGTTATTTTTCAAAAGCTCTAGCAAAAATGGCTGTCCGCATTGTTGCGTATATATCCTGATTTTTACAGTAAGTATATTTGCATTGGGAACTTTAATATACTTGCATGCATGCTAAAAGCTATTCCATTCTTACTATATGCATGTTCGATTAGTATTTTGATTTCTATCCCTAATTGGATTATCCGCTTTCTATTTCACAGAAATATGGGGTTAAAAGCATTTATTTCATTCATATCTTACGTTTTTATCCGGATCATTATTCCCTCGACTTAACTCTCAAATCAATTCATACTTTTACTGACACCATTCCCATATATTAGTTATATACCAACAAAAATTATTACCGATTCCAATTTCTTAATTGAGCCATTTATGTTCATAATTCACTTATTTATATCATAATTTTTAATCATCTCCATATTTATTTGGGAGATGGAATAAAAATATCAAAGTTGCTAGTGTAATATGTTTCAATATATTGTATCGTGCTTACGATTCTCATGGAAAAGCCACCGTTTATAAGGCTAACTTAGCAAGCTGGGATGCTTGCCGATTTGAGCATGTATCTTTCTACTATCTTTGTATACCTTTTATTAGGAGGAACTATTTTCCTTTTTGCTAGCTACAACAACTCCCAGATGCTCTTGTATATTAGTAATAGTTTTCTCATTAATAATATCTATTCAATTTTGATTTTCGGAGCTCATTGATACTATATCTATTGATATTCCATATGGCAAAATGTATTATTCGCTTTTAAAACCTTTACCTTTAACAGTATTTTATATTGCAAAAATCTGAATTTGAAGTCTCTTATTACTCCGTTTTTAATAGTTTTTAATGTATATTGTCTTTTACCTAAATCATATTTCGCTTCATATAATGAATTTCTTATTCCTTCTGGTAGCAGTATACTCAATGGGTGTAATATTTCTATTAATTATTTGTCTTGATTTTATAGGACTTCGATCGGAAGCTATTAATCCAATTATGGTAGAATTACTAGAATTACGAGATCGACCCTGATAAAAATTTTTAATACTTTTTATTCGTAATATTTTCATCTATATCATACCTATTTATTTAACAAGTGCTATTCCTACTAAAATGATGATTAAAAACTGTAATCTGATTGAAAGTCATATACTTTTTCCTTTTTCCTGTGATTGGAACTGTTTTTATCAACAGTTTGTATTAAAAATCAATTAAATACTATACCTTCGGGACGGAAGAGGTATAATTCTTCACAAGAAATTAAACTAGCAATTCACTAAAAAGATCATCTATGAAAATAAACGATACTCAACAATCTGCTAATTTAAAGAATAAAAATACTATACTTATTTCATTTTTAAATTTAATGTTTATTGTTTTCCACTATTTCTTTTTCATGTGATCTTTTTACTTCATTAAAATATCTGCGTTAGCTTCATTGTGAATCTGTTCTGAAATATCACGCATCGTGATAATCGTTACTGGGATTAGATAGAGTACCGCACCAAGCCACGCACTTTGATCTGCCCATGTAATCGCATTGTATCCAAAGTCAGCCACTAAGAACACACAGACAGCTGTACGACAAATCATCTCAACAACACCACAATAGATTGCACGCATCGCATATCCTAATCCTTGAATACTCATACGCACAACATTCAAGATACCTAATAACCACCAAGCATATCCCATTCTTCTTAGATATAAATCTGCCGCAGATAGTACTGTTTCATCACCTGTAATAAATAAAGTACTGAGTACTTTTCCAAATAGAATCATGAAGATTCCTGCTAGCACATCCATACGCAACACCAACATAGGTACCCTTTCGCAAACCTTCTTTGATACGATCTTCTTTCTTTGCGCCGTAGTTTTGTGAGACAAAGGTAGAAACAGCAGTAGCTAAAGCATCAAATGGGCATAATAAGAACTGCTTAATCTTAACAGCAGCAGTAAAGGCAGAAACATACACTGTTCCTAGAGAGTTATTTAGCCGATTGCATAATCATTGAACCGATGGCTGTGATTGAATATTGTAAACCCATCGGAATTCCCATTATCAATAGTCGTTTTGATAGTTCTGGATCAAACTTTCTTTCTTCTGAATGAATATGCAAGGTTGGAAATTTCATCACAATTAAAATCAAGCATAGAACAGCTGATACAGCTTGTGAGAATACAGTCGCAATCGCTACTCCTACAACACCCCACTTCAAGTTAATAATACAGAAGATATCCAAAAAGATATTCAATACAGCAGAAATTGCCAGGAAGATAAATGGTGTTTTAGAGTCACCAATTGCACGTAAGATACTCGATAAATAGTTATATAAAAGTGTAAATGGTATGCCAATAAAAATAACAATAATATAGTTGTATGTATCTTGATAGATTTCAGCTGGCACCCGCAATAAATCCAAGATTAATGGACAAAAGAAACAAGTTGCGGCAGTTAAAATCACCGCAATAATAAATGTCCAAATACAACCTTGAAATTCAAATCTCTGCATTCCCTTCGGATCATTTGCGCCAAAGCGTTGGGCAATCGGTACCGCAAACCCTGCCATTGTGCCAATACAAAATCCCAATACCAAAAACTGGACACTGCTAGTTGCACCAACAGCCGCTAACGCTTCTGGGCCTAGTGTTTGTCCTACAATTGCGGCATCTGCCACATTATATGTTTGTTGGAATAGATTTCCTAATAAGAGTGGAATCGCAAATTAATATCAGTTTTAAAGGGTTTCCCTCTACCATACTTTTTCTCATCACGTATCCCTCCCTTCAAAGAATATCGTTCATTATATAACAATTCATCTAAAAAAGAAGAGTAGATTTTGATTTTCTACTCTTCTGTTTCTGCTTCAACTTCTTTAATAACGCATTCATCACCTTTTACAAGGTATGTCTCTTCACTACCGCAGTATGGACATATTCTTCCATGTTTTACTGTCTCATATTCTTGTTTACACGATTCACAAAATGTCACGGCAGGAATTGTCTCAAGTTTTAATTCACACTCTAGTAATAGAGGATATTTTACTTTGAAATAATTCCAGCAATCTACGAAGTAATCCGTCATAATACCCGATACTTCGCCAACCTCGAGGGTTACGGAACCATATTTTGTGACCTTATTTTCCTCTGCCATTTCGCTTAGAGATTTTGCAAGGTGTGTAACAATCCCCATCTCATGCATGGTTTGCACTCTTCTTCTTAAACAATATCTTTAGTTTACGTTTTGCAGCGTAAGGAAGAACAGCCTTAATCTTATCTTCACAACGATACATTCTAGAAGCGTCTGGTAAATCTCTTTGTAAGTGAATTGCATCGAATTCACAACGTGTTGTACATAGACCACAACCAATACACTTATTAAGGTCCACAAATGTTGCGCCGCAGCCTAAACAACGTTTCGCTTCTGTACGGACTTGTTCATCCGTAAATGCCAAACGCATATCGTTGAACGTAGCCTTTGGATTTCCTTGTTTATGTCCAGGAACCTGTCGCTTAGCTGTATCAAATTCTTCTAATACAACGTCATCCTTATTTAATTCAATGAAATGACGTAGGTCACGATTGATTGTCATGGATTGTCCTGGATGAACGAAACGATTAATGGAGTCTTCTACGATTCTACCAGCCGCAATCGCATCAATCGCAAATCTTGGACCTGTGTATACATCACCACCCACAAAGATATCTGGATCAGCAGTCTGTAATGTGACTGGGTCAGCCTTAGCAGTATTGTTGCGGTTAAGTTCAACTTTTGTACCTTCTAAGAGCTCACCCCATTCAATCGATTGTCCAATGGATAATAATACATTCTTGCATGGAACTGTGATAGTTTCATTTTCATCATATTGAGGATTAAACTTACCATCCACATCCTTCACAGATAAGCACTTCTTAAATACAACAGCTGTGACATTTCCATTTTCAGTTAAGATTTCCTTTGGTCCCCAACCATTCATAACAGAAATATCTTCTTCCTTGGCTTCTAGTACTTCATCAGCCGCAGCCGGCATTTCCTTTTCAGACTCAAGACATAACATTGTAACTTTGCCTTCTGTTAAACGAACAGCAGTACGTGCAACGTCAACCGCAACATTACCACCACCGATGACGACTACATCACCTTCTAATCCATGTCTTAAAGCTTCATTATTTGCCTTTCGCAAGAACTCTACACCTGTTTGAACACCATTTGCGTCTTCACCAGGAACACCCGTCTTACGTCCACCTTGGGCACCAATCGCAATATAGAATGCTTTATAGCCCTCACTACGTAATGCAGGAATTGTAGTGTCCTTACCAATTTCAATGTTGTATTTAAACTCAACACCCATCTGACGTAGGACATCAATTTCAGCTTCGATAATATCTTTTTCTAAGCGGAAGGATGGAATACCATTCAGTAACATACCACCTGCACGGCTTTCCTTTTCAAATACTGTTACAGGGATATCCATGCATGCGGAGATAATACGCTGCAGAAAGACCAGCAGGACCAGCACCGATAATCGCAATCTTATATTCATCAGACCACATTCCACCATCATCCTTTTCGCACAAAGGAACGAAACGTGTCTCTGCGTTTAATTCTTGTGCAGCGATATATTTCTTGATTTCATCAATTGCGATAGGTTGAGTCAACCTTACCGCGTGTACATGCATCTTCACAACGACGATTACAGATTGCACCACATACCGCAGGGAATGGATTATCCTGCTTGATTAGTTTGAGGGCATCCATAAATCTTCCTTCAGAAGCCATCTTTACATATCCTTGTACTGCTAAGTGAGCAGGACAAGCTGTCTTACATGGTGCTGTACCAGTGTCATAACAATTAATCTTAGAAGTTTCACGATAATCTGGATTCCAATGATCTTCGCCCCATTCTGTCTCATCTGGTAATAATGTTGTTGGATACTTGATTGCGCCTAAACTTGTACATAACTTCTGACCAAGCTTTCGCAGCCCCAACTGGGCAAACTTCCACACACTTACCACAGGCAACACACTTTTCTTTCTCAACATGTGCACGATATGCGGAACGCGATAAGTTTGGTGTATTGTACAACTGTGATGTACGTAATGCATTACATACACCAGGTGCACAGTTACAGATACCTACAATCTTACCTTCACCATCAATATTCGTAATTTGATGTACAAAGCCATGACGTTCACCACGTTTTCAAAGATTTCTAAGACTTCGTCATAGGAAACATAATGTGCTCTACCACGATCAACCTGATATTCAGCCATGTCTCCAACACCAATACAGAATTCACCATTGATTTCACCAGAGCCTTCACCGCGCATCTCTTGTTGGCGACGGCATGTACATTGACTAATTGCGTACTTATCATACTTATCTAACCAGTGACTCAAGTGTTCTACAGATACAGATTGGTTTACATGTTCAATTGCCTTTTCTACAGGAATTACATGCATACCAATTCCACCACCACCAAGTGGAACCATCGGTGTTACAGGTTCTAGTGGCATCTGTGTCATTAAGTTAAAGAATGTCGCAAGGTTTGGATGTGCTTCTGTTAGTTCATCATTCATCATCATAAACTCAGCAGAACCTGGAACGAAAATAGGTACATTATACTGTTTCTCGTTCTCTGGATTTTCACGGTTCATCTCAATCAAACCAATCCAACAGAGATGAGTCAATCATCTTCTGTGTTTCTTCTAGCGTCATATTATTTTTCTTCGCTAGAACTTCTGGTTTATATCCAACACGAGTCTTCTTGAACGATAACATGAACTTTACTTCTTCTTTTGTAAGTAGTTCATCTAACATCCAGTATTCTGGATCTTCTGTTTTAACAGAATGTGTTAACTTTGCCTTGATACGGTTGGTAATCATGCATGCAAGGTCTAGTAATAGTTTTTCCTTTTCTGGATCTGCTGCTACATAATTTGGATCTGGAACGAAAGTCACGTTCATTCGTCATTCTCTTCTTTGGGGCAGTTGTCATAATTATTATCTCTCTTTCCACTCAGCTACTTCTTGTTGTAACCAGTCTAGCCACTCTTGCATTCCCTCTTTGGTTTTAGCACTCACTGGAAATATCTGAATATTTGGATTCAAACGCTTTACACGTTTGATACATGTTTCTAAATCAAAATCAAAATATGGTAGCGCATCAATCTTACTGATGACTAGGGCATCACTCTTTTCAAACATCAATGGATATTTGAGAGGTTTGTCATCACCTTCTGTCACACTTAGAATCATGACATTCTTTCCAGCACCTGTATCATATTCTGCAGGACAAATTAGATTTCCCACATTCTCCAAGAATGCTAAATCGATAGCGTGCTCCTTCATCGCATCAATACCTGTCTTTGTCATCCCTGCATCCATATGACACATACCATCTGTATGTACCTGTACTGCTACAGCACCTAACTGTTCGATTCTTTCTGCATCGACTGCCGATTCAATATCAGCTTCTAAAACTGCAATCTTAATATCAGATAACATCTGTATCGTTGAACTTAAAAGTGTGGTCTTACCAGAACCAGGAGAACTCATTAGGTTGATAAGCAGTGTTCCCTGTTTTTTCATTTGTACACGTAGTGCATCTGCATCCATGTCATTTGATGCAGTAATACTCTTATGGAGTTCTATGATTTTCATTCAGCATTCCTCCACGCTTCGATACGTTTGCGTATCGCAGTCATCATGTCATCAAATCCTTCACCAGTCTTTGCGCTGATTGGATAGAATTCCATATTTGGATTTAGCTTACGTACATGGTCCTTACAGCGTTCTTCATCAAAATCAAAGATAGCCTTTGTATCAATTTTATTAAAAAGTAAGATATCCCCCACCTGAAACATCAGCGGATATTTTAGTGGCTTATCATCACCCTCTGGAATACTTAGAATAACTAATTTTAAATTCGCACCAGTATCAAACTCAGCTGGACATACCAAGTTACCAATATTCTCCAAAATCACAACATCTAAATCTTCAATGTTGAGTCTATCCATTCCACGGGCAGTCATATCTGCTGTCATATGACAACTACCACCTGTATGGAGCTGATTACTTTTACTCCTAGATTAGAAATTGTCTTTGCGTCTACATCAGAATCGACATCCGCTTCCATCACACCTACGCGGTAATCTTTCTTCAACTCCTCTATCATTCTGACGAGTGTTGTTGTCTTACCTGCACCTGGCGAAGCCATTAAATTAATGAGATATACACGATGATCTTTTAATGTATCACGTACTTTTTGGGCTTCCAAGGTGTTATCTGCACTCAACCGTTCTTTGGTCTCGAAAATTTCGTACATATTTACTCCTTGTTGTTTATTTTTATACATTTTAATATTTAATTAGTTTTTTCACAAGATAACATAGTACTACAAAATCCTTTGAAAGTATAAAAAGAATGCCATTTTTTTGACATTCTTTCTTGTATGCATGGTTTGATAAAACTAACTGAAAAAGATATCGATGAATATCATCGATATCTATTTGTTACTCAATTCCTGTAACTGTATAATCTTCTGCTTCAACAGCTTTACGTAACTCTTCGTTAGATACTTCTTTAGTTAATGTTACGATAGCCTGCTTACTAACATGTGATACTTCGGCAGATGATACACCATCAATCTTTTCTAGTGCATTCTTTACAGCCTTTTCACAATGACCACATACCATACCTTCAATCATAATCTTCTTTTCCATTTGTTTTTCCTCTTTTCTTTCTATATGTTTTCTCTTTGAATATGTTTTTCTTCAATATCTTTATCAATCTTAAATAAATTTAATCTTAAAGCATTCATGCATACTGTAACACTTGATAACGCCATCGCTGCAGCACCAAACATTGGATTCATTGATAAGCCAAATAAACCAGCTGCTAATGGAATACAAATCAAGTTGTAGAAGAATGCCCAGAATAGATTCTCTTTAACATTGCGTAATGTTGCTCGACTAAGTCTAACAGCTCTAACGACATCTGTTAATGTAGAGTTAGACAATACGATATCTGCAGAATCAATTGCGACATCAGTACCTGCACCAATCGCAATACCAATATCTGCTTTTGTCAGTGCTGGTGCATCGTTGATACCATCACCAACCATCGCAACTTTTCCTTGTTTTTGAAGTTCTGTGATAACTGCTTCTTTTCCATCTGGTTTTACACCAGCCACAACACGGTCAACACCTGCAACCTTCGCAATCGCACTAGCAGTACGCTCATTATCACCCGTTAACATAACTACCTGCATACCCAACTTCTTTAACTTTGTGATTGCGTTGTATGAATCTTCTTTGATTGTATCTGCAGCGGTAATCATACCTATGAGTTTTCCATCTTGTGCAAAGAATAATGGTGTCTTACCTTCACTTGCATATGCATCTGCTTTTGCTTGGATGTCTTGAGATATATCTGTGATTGTACGTATATAACTCATTGATCCTGCTTGCATCAGATGATTGTTGAGTGTCGCTTCGATACCACTACCAACAACATTCTTGAACTGTTCTGTTGGTAATGCTTGAATATTTTCTTGTTGTGCTTTTGCAACGATTGCTTTGGCAAATGGATGCTCAGATTTCTGCTCAATAGAATACGCTATTTGCAGTAATTCTGTTTCACTCATATTTCCAACTGGATAGATATCTTTTACTGTTGGTTGTCCAGTTGTAATCGTTCCTGTCTTATCTAGAGCGATAATATTCATCTTGCCCATTTCTTCTAGATGCTTCAGATGTTTTAAATAAGATACCATGTTGGAAGCCAATTCCATTTCCCACCATGATGGCGACTGGTGTTGCTAGTCCTAGTGCACATGGACAGGAAATAACGAGTACCGAGATTGCACGTTCAAGTGCATATACAAAGCTAGCTCCAGCAAGTAACCAACCAATCATTACAATAAATGGAAATGACCAGCAGGCACGAATACTGCAGAGATTTGATCAGCTATCTTAGCAATCGGAGCCTTTGTGGCAGCCGCATCACTAACCATCTGAATGATCTTAGAAAGTGTCGTATCTTTTCCAACATGCGTAGCCTTCGCTTGTAAATATCCAGAAATATTTAATGTACCTGCACTAATCGTATCATTGACACTCTTATCCACTGGTACCGATTCACCTGTTAAAGCGGATTCATTGATGGAACTATCGCCTGAAATTATCACACCATCTACCGGAATACTTTCACCTGGTTTTACAACGAAGATATCATCTAATTTCACTTCATCGATATTAACGATTGTTTCAACACCATCTCGAATGACTCGTTGCCTTCTTAGGTGCTAACTTCATTAAACTCTTTAGCGCATCTGTTGTCTTACCCTTCGACATCGCTTCTAGCATCTTACCAATTGTGATAAATACCAGTATCATTGCAGCAGATTCAAAATATAACTGATTGTGATAGAGTGGCATCAATTCCATATTCTCCACACCGTTTGTAATCTGCACTGTCATCACAAACAATACGTATACTGACCAAATAAATGATACAGAAGAACCTAATGCAACTAATGTGTCCATGTTTGGAGAACCATGCATGAATGACTTAAATCCACTGATAAAGAACTTCTTATTGATAATCATCACAATTAATGTTAGAAACATCTGTGTTAAACCTAAACCAATATGATTGTGATTTAAGAAGGATGGTAATGGCCAACCTAACATGCCATGTCCCATCGTGATATACATTAGGATCGCTAAGTAGCCTAGTGAATACCATAGACGCTTCTTTAATTTTGGTGTCTCATGATCCTGTAAAGCTTCCTCTTCTGCAGAAACACTAGCTGTATTTTCTTTTTCAATATTAGTCTCTGACTGTAACTTTGCACTGTAACCCGCATTCTCGACAGCTTTTATAACCGCATTTGGATCTGCGTTACCTTCAACTCCCATGGAATTTGTTAGTAGACTGACTGCACAGGATTGTACACCATCTACCTTGGATACAGCTTTTTCAACTCTGGCTTGGCAAGACGCACAAGTCATACCTTCTACAATATATTTTTCCATAAAACCTCATTTCTAATTACTTCATTAACTTCTGAAGTACTGTTACGAGTTCATCAATTGACTCATCTTTTCCTTGTCGTATATCCGTTGCGACACAACCGCGAATGTGGCATGCCAATAATTCTTTATTAAAACTATTTAAGGCACTTGTAACAGCAGATACCTGAACCAAGATATCTGGACAGTATAAATCATCCTCGACCATCTTCTGTATTCCACGTACCTGACCTTCAATCCGCTTTAATCTTGTCACAAGCTTCTTCTGCTCATCAGCAGTTCTTTTTTTATGTCTTACTTCACATTGATGCATCTAACACACCTCCGTTTTACATATCTGTTATATACCCCCATAGGGTATATGTCAAGAAATACTATCTCAAGACGTAGATTTCTCTACGTTTAGAATTTTGCATTGAATCTACCCATATAGGCATGGTAATCATTCACCACCTGATCACACCATACATCAAAGTCAGGATCTTCAATTCTTGATTCACTATGTTCCCAGATATATTGTGTATAAAGCTCAATTCCTTTTCTAAATTGATTAGAGCATTTAAAAGTCAGGAATTAATGTATCCCTTACGATATCTGTATACAGATTAGAGAATTGTTTATCTCCAGCAATCTGTTCTGAAAGAGGATACTTTGTGCTCATCGCAAGTGTTTCAGATGCGATATGTACTTTCTGTACCTTACGATTTAAAGCCTTTCCTAATGAATCGTAAATCATATCCCAAGTTACAATCTCTGGATTAACGAGATTAATAGAACGATTGATTGCATTCATATTTCCAATCAGTTGAATAAAGTTATACGCAAAGTCATAGCTATGCATCATATGCCAGATGGATTGGCCATCACCATGAATAATCACTGGTTTATCATTCAGAATTCTAGATACGACACTCCAGCAATTCTTACCCTTTACACTGGTCGGGAAACGGTCAAAGCCATAAGTCTGTGAAGGTCTAACGATAGTGATTGGAAAGCCCTTCTTCGCAGCTTGGTTAAATACATCTTCACAAGCCGCCTTATCTCTTCCATACTTTGACAATCGATTCTTTTGTACAGAATCTTCATTGAGAATAAAGTTATTTTCATGGTTGAATACAACGACAGTGGAGATAAAGATATATTGTCTTGTATGATTTTGGAATAGATAGACGCGATCTCTTGCTTGGTCTGGTGTATAGACCACGAAGTCAATGACCGCATCAAATACAGTATTGCCAATAATCTTCTGCATCTCAGCTGTATCATTGGCGTCACAGATAATATGGTTTGCTATTACAGGTAATGGACGATGTCCACGATTGATAACATATAGTTCTGTATCACGACTTTTTGCTAGCATTCCTAGTACAGCTGAAGAAATAACACCAGTACCTCCGATAATTAAAATCTTGCGTCCACTCATCCTTACCTCCCCACTATCTAAAACTAGATACAATTATTATATAAGAAAACCCCATAAAGTTGTTATCAAACATTACAGGGTTCATTTTAATTTGTTAGTGATAACCAAGGGTTACTTGGATCTGGATCAGTTGGATCCCAACCACGATTTGGATTTGTTACATCAATCTTAGTCTGCTCAGGTAACCCTAGTGGTCCAGGATTTTCTGCATCATCATAGATTTCAACCGTTACACCTAATGGACAGTAATCATAAATCCACTTTACGTCTTTCACCGATAGACGCACACAACCTAGTGAAGCTGATGTTCCTAACTTATTAAACTCTTCGTACTCTAAATCACTTGGATTCTGTGTAAAGTAGGGAACAGAGTGGAATAAAATATCATTTACGATATCCGTTACATATTGACCATATACATCACCATACAATGGACGCCAACGGCTACGGTTAAAGGTATGGAACACACCTGCTGGTGTTTCTGGTCCCACAGAACATAACATTGCCTTAACAGGAATCGTACAACTACCTGTTGTTTGATCATATGCATAAATTGTTACGGTATTGAATACACGATTGACACGAATCATATACGGTGTACTGATTGAAGGGTCTACAACCGTCACATATGAAATACTGCTTGTTTCTAAGCCGTTCTTATCCTTTGCAGTGACAGTTACAGGGTATGTACCCATCGTATTTGTATCTACTGTTCCACTGATTGTATAGGTTCCATTGGATAGTTCGTTACTATATGATAAGTTTCCATCAACAGGATCACTTACAGTGCGCACAACCGATGAAGCCTGAAAACTTTCTCCACGATTTACCGCAACTGCAGTATCCGCAAGTGTAATACTTGGAGCTATATGGTCTTCTACCGTAACATTGTATTTAAATTCCTTTTGAACATCTTTGTCTTTTAAGCGATATACAATCGGATAACTACCTACCTGGTTTGTATTTACCGTACCTTCAACTTCTAAATCCCCGACAGAGTCTAAAATAATCTCCTTTGGATCAAACTTAGAACCATATTCCACATTTAACTTTGATTCATCAATTGATAAGGTTATACCTGTAGTCATTCTACGGAATGCGTCATAGACGAAAGAGAATCCATATAACAAGACACTACCCACTGCCACAAACAACATCACAGCAGCGACTAGCACTAATATTAACCTTTTAAAGTCAACTTTCCTCTTTTTCATACCAAGTATTGTAACATCTATCGTTTCATTTCGCATCGTCAGCGATTCTTCTCACATTTTTTCACAAAAAAACCAAGAATATTCTTGGCTTTTATACTACTTGTCATATTTATCAACAAACTTCTGAATTGCCTCAAAACCGACGAGTTGTTCAATTTCATCCCTCATAATGGACTAACATCGTCGGTGCTATCAGAATACCTAGATTTCTACAAAGCTTCATATTCTTTTCTGCTTCTAAAACTTCATATGTTAAGTTTCTTTGTGACATGTATTCTTTGATAAGTTTGCACTTTGGACAATTCTTTGTCGTGATTAATTGTGGAAGTTTACTCATCTTTCGTTAACAGCCTCTTGATAGAGATATCCTTCAATTGGATAATCACGATTACATGTATTGAGTGTAATATATGGAATTGTATAGTTTTCCATAATACGTTCTAAAAGTATCGCAATTCCTTTTGCGTCATACTCATTTTTCGCAAGACGTACATTGAAGATAGTTCCACCAGTATAGATTTCCTGCATACGATTCTGTATATCTAAGCGAGTAAATAGATCTACATTTCCATCAATTGGTAACTCTGTACTACCTGTATAGTATGGTGTATCACCTTGCATCGCAATAATCATATCAGGATATTCTTTTTGATCCTTTAGCGCAAAGCGATGTGAGATATCTCCAGCAGCCACAGCTTCAATACTAAAGAGCTCATGATGGTCTGCTTGATATTCCTTGAGGCGCTTACGCACGTGCATGAGTACATTCTCTGCAAATTCCTGTGCCTCTTCTGTTTCTAAACCCTTTTGGATCCACTTTGCATTCATGCATGCTTCATTCATTCCTACAATTCCAATTGAAGAGAAATGATTATCAAAGCTACCAAGATAATGTTTTGTATAAGGATACAATCCTGCCTCTAAAAGACTTGCAAGTACTTGACGCTTTGTACTTAAAGAGCGAGCAGAGATGTCTAATACCTTATCTAGATGTTTGAGAAAGTCTTCTTCATCCTTTGCAAGATAGGCAAGTCTAGCCATATTGATAGATACAGTCCCTATCGTTCCTGTATTCTCTCCATACGCAAATAAGCCACCTGTCTTCTTAAATAGCTTCTTTGCGTTAAAATGAGTACCACTAAAGATGCTACGTGCATTCTTTTGCTTTAAGTCACCGTTAATGAAATTTGCAAAATATGGAAGTCCTGTCTTTACAGTTACATCTAGTAATAGCTTCGCATCCTCGTCATTCCAATCAAACTTCTTTGTAATCGCATATGTTGGAATTGGGAAAGCTAATGTATTTCCTTCCGCATCACCTTCTAAGATAACTTCCAGGAAGGCACGATTAATGAGTGCCATTTCATCCTGACAATCACCATATGTAAAGTCTTGTTCAACACCACCAACAATTGCTGGACGCTTTGCGAGATCTTCAGGAACTGTCCAGTCAAAGCAGAGATTCGCAAACGGAGAAATTGTTCCCCAGCGAGATGGTGTATTTAAACCATAAATCAATGTCTGCATGTTTTGCTTCACTTCATCAAATGATAAATGATCCATGCGTACAAATGGAGCTAATACGTATCAAAGGATGAGAAGGATTGCGCTCCTGCCCATTCATTTTGCATAATCCCAAAGAAGTTTACAATCTGATTGCAGATTGTAATCAGATGCTTTGCAGGAGCGGAAGAAGTCTGCTTCGCTACTCCACCTAAACCTTGTTGGATTAACTCTTTTAAAGACCACCCTGCATTACAACCTGTTAACATATTCAAATCATGAATATGAATATCCCCATCACGATGCGCATTGGAAACCTCTTCATCATATACTTCACTCAACCAATAATTGGTGGTGATGGAGGCAGAGTTTGATAGAATCAAACCACCAACAGAGTAAGTTGTATTCCCTTTGTTGTGTTGATTTCCTGTATTGATATAATTGTCCACAACAGAATGATAATCAAATGTTGTGTTTGTAATATTACGTACATTCTCGCGCTGTTTACGATAGAGAATATATGCCTTTGATACATCCGCATATCCAGATTCACTTAATACTTTCTCTGCACTATCCTGAATCTTTTCTACATCGATTAAACTATTCTGAATCTTCGGTTCAAAATCACTTGTAATACGAAGTGCAATTAAATCAATGACGCTATCGGTATATTCACGATCACATGCATCAAATGCTTTACGAATCGCACTTGCGACCTTCTTGATGTTAAACGCTGCGGTACTGCCATCTCTTTTCTTAACACGATACATCACTTACACCTCCTTCGCTAATCTTAATTCTACAGTCTTCACATATGGTTCAACTGCTTTCTTCATTTCTTCCATCTCTTCCGCAGTATATGCATGCAGGTCAGGCTGAATGACTGTATCTGAAGAAACAAATTGTTGTAATACATAATGTGCATCACTACCAATAAACTTGGCAATCTTTATCAAATCTTCAACCGTATGAAATTCTTTGACAACGGTTGTCTTAAATTCATGTTCTACTTTATATTCTTGCAGTAAGCGTACGCTTTCTGTAATAGGATGCTTGTATTCTACATCTGATTTTAGTCCACATGTTAATGGATATTTCTCGGCGCTATTCTTCATATCCAGTGACACAAAATCTAACAAGTTTTCTTCCAATAATATTCCTAGCTTCTCATTGTATGTGCCATTCGTATCTAATTTTACTGCGTAGCCAAGTTCTTTAATCTGGCGAATAAATGGAATAAGCTCCTCTTGTAATAAAGGCTCACCACCACTGATAACCACACCATCCAATAAACCACTACGCTGGTTGAGGTATGTAAGAATTTCCTCCGGTGCAATATAGCGATATTTCTCTGGAATAAACACAAGATCTTTCTGATTACAGAATGGACACTTCATATTACATCCCGCTGTATAGATTGTCGCTGCGACTTTTCCTGGGTAATCTGTAATTGTTGTCTTTTGTAGAGCACCAATTTTAGTGTATGGAACGCAGTTGGCTCACTCGTTAAAATATGACGAGAGTTTTCACAGGCAACATTTAACATCTCTTCGAACTGGTCAAAATCAACACCGCTAGCTAGTGCTGCATGACATTGATTTCTAAAATCATATACGGCTGTCATCATTGTGGAGGCTTTATCTGTCGTATGTAAATGCTTCATACGATGGTCTTTTTCATCTTGTTCTGCACTAACATATCCCTGCTCAATAAGACGTTGAATACTCTTTGTTGTGGTACCTTTATCCACTTCACTGATACGTGTAACGTCCTGCATTGTAATACCTTCATTCTCATTGATAATCAATAAAAATGTTAATTGGCCGGAACCAATATCATATGGCGCCAGCATCTTATCAAAATATTTTTGTGTATTGCGAAACAATACTGATAAATTCAAAATAAAATTACTCGTATCACTCATTCCGAGTTGGAGCTCCTTATAGTTAGTATTTTATCATATTATTCTCTATTCAAAACCTTGTTCAAATGAAAAGTTCCGAAACATTTACTGTTCTTCGGAACTTGATTCAACATTTGGTATAAAGTGTTCAAAAATAAAATAATCAAAGTACTTACGATTATCTTCTAACTCCCGTTGGGAGACGGATTGTCAAGCAATCGCAGGAGTAAATAAACGATGACACAACATGACGTGAAAGGTTGTGGCGGTTGTGATGGTTATACACCAATAAAGTTTGGTCGCGTGATAAAGTTTGTTAAAAGATACTGCATAATCCTCGTCGCGAAATACATCTTTCCTTTTGCTTGCGCGTTTGGATGTTCTGCAAGTTGTCCACGAATAATCTCTGGACGATTCTTACGATACCAGTTTACACAAGCAGGATGAAATGATTCTACACAATATAAACCATGATACTTCTGTAATAATAAATCAGACTTACTACATAAAGCACTTATATCCATTGATGAATTCGCCACCTTTAGCTCTACAATCAAAGGTACTTTTCCATCCACTAATTTCAATACATCTTCAAACAGAGGAACTTGTTCTTTGCTTGTTAGTAAGTGATATCTCTGCAATTCCTCTAGCGTGAGTTCTGTTAATACTTTATTAACAACTGCACCCTTTTCATCACGTAATAGTCTTCCTGTCTTTACATCGTGAAAGATAACAGGCCTACCATCTTTGGTAAGTTGAACATCCAGTTCAATTCCATATCCATTCTCTACTGCTTTTAAAAAAGCAGCTATTGAATTTTCAGGAATATCGCTTTGCGCATCATGCAAACCTCGATGGGCGTAGTAACGATGACGAAAACCCTCCCATTTTCAGCTTTGAGGTTTTGAGGATGAATCATCCATAAATAGAGTAAGCAAATACCAATCAAGATAATAATAACAATCATTCTAGCTTACTCCTGACTGACGAACACAAAATGTGTATCGTCAGAGAGTTCTTCTGCGTAACGATAATGCTCACTAAATTTCTTGATATCCTCTGGATCAGTGATATGATTTTGTGCCATATACCAAATCATATCTCCACGTGCCATCTTTGCCTTGGTTGCCTTTGTGATAAGCTTTCCATTCTTAAATTCACCAAAGACAATGTGAATCATTCGATCATTTTCTTGAAGAGATAGTCCTTGATACAACGCGAATATTCTTCTGAGGCGAGATTGATAATCACATTATCGTTGAGTTCACGATAGAGCGCATCGTTCCAATAGTCATATAAGTTACTTCCATCCGGAAACACCGATAACATTTCCAATCGATATGGTGTAATGCCATCCATTGGTTTTAGTACACCATAGAACCCAGAAAGAATTCGGAAGTGCTCTTGCAGATAGTCTAGCTCATCTTGACATAGAAGTCGCAGATAAATGCTGAAATGCAAGACCACTATAACTGAATAACGCAGGCGAAAGATTCTCATACAAGTTCATCGTTTTAATACGCTTGATATTTTCAGCCAGAGATCTTATCGTTACAACGATACATATGTTGTAGTTGTTCAGCACTCATACTACGTAGTTTTTCTAGTAATTTCTCTGTTTTCGAAAGAAAAACCGGTGTTGTTTTTGGGGCTAAATCTTCATCTTGAATCATCTTTTTTGTTGGTGAGAATATTATTTTCATGTTCCTATTATATAATAAATGTAGAAATGATGAGGGTTACATGCAAAAATTTAATTCATTAACAGATACAACGATAGATACAAAACTAGAAAATCTACTCTTACAACGTAAAGCACCTCTTAGTGAAGAGGGTATGAAAAAGGTACTAGAAGAGTTAACACTTTATATGGCTGGTGATCGTCGATTCTATATTGCCTTCTATCCAAAGGAAGAGGTCATTACAAACGATTATATTCAAGCATCTGATATTGACCGTGTTGATTTGATGCAGGCAACCGATGATGAAAAGTATCTTCCCTGTATTTTCTACATTAGAAGGTCTACAAGAGTTTAAACCAACTTTACAGAAAGATGAGCACATCTATCGTTGTCACAAAAGCAAGACTTATTAGATTTCTTAAATATAAACACAAAGGTTGCGGCAGCTGTACTAAATCCACTTGTGGATGATTTACTATTGTATCGCATGCAGCTACAGAATCTGATTCAAGTACAAGCAGAACAACTTTAAAAGCCCGGGATACATCCTGGGCTTTCCTTTAATATTTACTTTCCATATCCATGTATGCATGAAAACCACGGAATACATCTTCTTGGAAAGATTTATCATCTTGGCTGATTTCATCTTGTCTTGCAAAGAAGTTTTGTTGAGCATATTGAAATACTTTCTGCTCAAGGCGTATGACTTCTTTGGATACCTTTGCATTTGGACATTGCGTATCAAACATATGAAAACAACCTTCATACTCTTTTAACATGATTGTAACACCTGCTTTATACAGATGTTTCATATAGGTTACTGTTTCTTCATGGAATGGTCCTAGTGTTCCTACAACTGTAAATGTTGGTGGAAGATTTCGAAAATCCTTTAATCGTGCTGGCGCACAATACACTGGCACATCTTGTAAGATTACGTTTATATAACTGCCAATGGAAATACTTTTGTGAAGTAGTCCAAGCTAATGTCTCTTGTTTATTTTGACTTGATGGACGATCATCAATCATTGGATATAAAGGCATCTGGAATGCAATCTTTACTTCATTCATATCACGTGCATACGCAGATAACGCAGCCGCTAGACCACCACCTGCACTTTCACCACCTACAAATAGTTGGTGGGGATTGATATGTAACTTGCATGCATGTTTCTTCATCCACTTAAGTGTTAAGTATGCATCTTCTAAAGCAGCAGGATATGGTGCTTCATAACTCTTGCGATAATCCGGTAACACCATGACTACGTTTCCTCTTGTTAGGAAACGCTCCGCATATGGATAACACTCTTCTGGTAATGCTGTTCCATATCCACCACCATGAAGCCACAAAAGTCCTGTGCATTCTTCTCCACTCAATTGATTTGGATAAACAATACAGATACGTAAAGAAGATCCATCATTTCTTAGGATCTCTTTTTCTTCCATATGGGTATTTTTACCAAACCACTTCCCATAAAACTTACGTTTTAAATTTCTATCACGTTCCCTAATTGCAGTAATAGAATTGAGTGATACTTGGTTATTCAACACCGTGCTTGCATATTTACGTAAATCACGATGTATCATATCTGTTGTTATTTTCATCATTCCCCCGATAGCGTATTTATTTTATCATAAATCACTATCTCAAATGATGTCATTCTCCTTGTCTTAAAAACATCTTTAATTCTTCAAGTCTCTTCATTGCTGTTTTACGACCTTCCTCGTAAACTGCACGAATACGCTTACGGTCATGTTCGATTCTTCCGATATCTAGCTTAGCTTCTGGTTGAATGACAAATACGTTATTTTTGCAACCTCTTCTTTGATATACGCAATCGTATCATTATACTTTTCATGACGTAACTCTAAATCACGAACCATATTCGGATATTTATGATACTTCACACGAATTGCCTTCATCATACTCTGCGGTTTTTTTACGTAGTTTTCTGGTTGCGTTAACACCAGAACATTCTTTTCATAACCCATCTCTTGAAACTTCTTGATTGGAATGGAATCAGAAATACCACCATCAAGATAAACATGTCCATTGATATGTACTGGACTTGCAAATATCGGCATTGATGCAGATGCACGTACAAAGTCTAATGATTCATCATTAATATCTTTCGCATCGTAATAATAAGGCTCTCCACTTTCAATATCAGTTGCGACCAAATAGAACTTCATTGGATTTTGAGAGTATGTTACAGCATCCATTGGGTCTAACTTTTCAGGCAATGTATGATAGCAGAATTCCGCATTGAAAAAGAGTCTCAGTTTTAATCCAGTTGAACACTTGCATATCTTGGGTCTCATACTTCATGTTATAACGGAAAAGCACGACCAATTTGTTTACTCTTGATATTTACACCAAAGCACGCACCAGCAGATACACCAATCGCACCATCAAATGTAATGTTATTTTCCATCAATACATCGAGAACGCCTGTCGTGAAAATTCCACGCATCGCTCCACCTTCAAGTACTAGTCCTTTTTCGCTTCATCACCTCAATGCGATTAGTTTAGCATATTTTATTTAAAAATATTGTTTAAAATAATATTCACACTTTATG